>Ga0268262_10004697_pt1 | contig 13963 bp, 10 predicted proteins | sample TergutNc150P3_FD_190354 | JGI IMG/M metagenome (GOLD analysis project Ga0268262, IMG submission 190354) | Nasutitermes corniger P3 segment gut microbial community from laboratory colony in Florida, USA - Nc150 P3 (SPAdes) (version 2) | ecosystem: Host-associated > Arthropoda: Insects >... | reverse complement strand
CGCCGGAATGGACATATCCACACCGCGCAAAGCTTCGCATTTGTTAAACTGTTTTTTAAGGCCTGAGATTTCGAAAATTGTTTGCATGTTTTTTGCCTCCTTTCATAAATAATTCAAGTTCGTCCTTGATTTCCGTGTCTGCGCAGCCAAGCGCGCGCATTTCCTCTACAAAGCGGTTCAATGACTCCTGCGTCAGATTACGGCGCGTCTTTTCGATCATTTTCCCGTCTTCCGTGAAGAAATAACCCGTACCCCGTTTGCTGTTTATCATTTCGTCTCTTTCCATTTCCTGATAAACGCGTTGTATTGTGTTTGTGTTGACTTTCAGCGATGCTGCCAGCTCACGGATGGATGGGATACGTTCCCCCGGTTGAATATTTCCGCGGACAAACGCCTGGCTGAACTGGAGAATGATTTGGCGGTAAATCGGCTTCCTGTCATCAAACGCCAGTCTCCATTGTTCCCATAATGGCATAGCACTACCTCCTCATGTGTACTACTACACTATCACACTATGGCTGTTTTGTCAATAGAAAAATGAAAATTCTTAGTAAAATAAATTACGGAAGCTGCGTGTCTTATTTTAGGAAAAACCGTCAATGCTGTCTTTAACAAAGGGATTATATAAGTATAATATGAAGGCAATATGCACAAATATATAAACTGTATCGTACATAAATCAAGCGAAGGCAATTTGCTCATTGGAAAGGACTATACTGCGCTATTTGACTGTGGTATGGCATTTTGCGCGAAAGATACCATTCAAAATGTTAAAAATGCCCTTGGCGGCAGACCGCTTGATTATATTTTTGCTACTCATACCCATTATGACCATATCGGCGCATTGCCTTACTTCAGAGAAGAGTGGCCGCAGCTGCGCCTTGCTGCAATAGCTGCCGGAGCGGCTGTACTGGTAAAGGATACCCCCCGCAGGGTTTTCCGCGAACTTTCATCTTCGGCAGCGATGAGATTTGGGAGCAAGCTTGATATTAATTATGACGATAACGCATTTCATGCGGATATTACGGTTAAAGACAAAGATATTATCTCCCTTGGCGAACTTTCGGTTGAAACACTGGAAACGCCGGGACACACAAGAGATTCTGTCAGTTATTTCATACCGGAACTTGAATTGCTTTTTATGAATGAAACTCCTGGGGTTATGATGCATGACGGAAAAATTTACCCTACTTATCTGACAAGCTATACCGACACAATCAACTCAATTAATAAATGCCGCTGCCTTAAATTCAAACATTTGTCCCTGCCTCACCGCGGAGTAGTCAGTAAGGAAGAAGCGGGTGGTTTTTTTGACAAAGTTATGGAAGCTAACATTGCCTGTTATAATTTTATATTGGACATGAAAGAAAAGAACCTTGGCGAAGATGAGATGATTGATTCTTTTTTTCAAAAATACGGCAGCGATGTTATTTTAAGCTATCAGCCGAAAGAGGCTTTTATTATAAATGCCCGCGCTACCATTGCCTGTACACTGAAGGAATTGGAATAAAAAAAGACTTATTAGCTGATATTTAAAGGTCAGGTTTTTATGAAATATATTCCCATACTTGAATTACCAATACTGATTATTATGGTGCTAATACGTTCCGCTATGTTAAGCCGTCATGGTATTAAAGTAATAGTATTAGGTGTTACCGATAAAACTGATTATATTATGCTGCCTGGAATTCTTTGTTTTTTCTATGCAATATTGTCACAGTTTTTTGCTTTACCATTTCCTGAGGTATTAACAAAATTCTTTTTTGAACTTGATGCATTAAATATTTATGCTGTCGTTATTTGTACTGTCAGTCTTTTATGGTTTGGTATTACTTTAAAAATATTCGGGAAATCTTTTCGGGTTGGTATTGATGAAAATACAAACAATAATTTAGTTACAAACGGAACATTTTCAATTAGTAGGAATCCGGTTTATTTGGCATTTATAGCTTTTTTTACCGGCATCTTTGCGGCATATCCGAATATTGTTACGCTGATATTCCTGGTTCTTTTGGTAATGGCAGTTCACCGTCAGATTTTACGTGAGGAAATATTTCTTAAAATTCATTACGGAAACGAATACGATGAATATTGTAATAAAGTTCGAAGGTATTTTTAGAAAAAGAACGACTATATCTCTACTGTTCCGTCAAAAATTTTAATACAATCGCCCGTCATATACACAGTATCATCAGTGTAACAGACAAATAAATCTCCACCGGGAAGGTGTACTTTAATTTCAGTATCTTTATCGCAATACCCATTCAATACCGCAGCCACTGCCGAAGCGCAGGCTGCGGTTCCGCTTGCCTGAGTTTCACCGCTGCCGCGTTCCCATAAGCGGATTTCTAAATGATTTTTATCCATAAGCTTTACAAATTCAACGTTTACGCGGTCCGGAAACAACGGATCATTTTCAAACAGGGGTCCTATTCTACTCAAATTAAGACCATCAAGTCTTTCACAGAAAACTACGGCATGAGGATTGCCCATAGATACGCAGGTAATATCATATTCTTCGCCGCCAATAGTTACTTTTCTTTTAATCACATTCTTTCCCGTTAAATTAACGGGGATTTTTCCGGGGTGCAATTCCGCGCGTCCCATATCAACTTTGACTGACGATACTGTTCCGTTACGTGTAGAGAGACAAAGTTTTTTCACGCCGCTTTTTGTCTCAATTAACATATCACGCTTCTTTACAATTCCGTTGTCGTACAAATATTTCGCAACACAGCGGATAGCGTTTCCGCTAATGCTGCCTTCGCTTCCGTCAACGTTGAACATACGCATTTTTGCGTCTACTTTATCGGACGGCAATATCAACACAACGCCGTCCCCGCCAACGCCGGTATGCCTGTCAGACAGGAACACGGAAATTGATTCTGGCGACTCTATTTCCGTATCGAAGCCGTTAAAATAAATATAATCGTTGCCGCAAGTATGCATTTTTGTGAAAGCAAGTTTAATACGCTTGTCTCTGAGACGGTTAATGTCGATGAGTTCCGTGTTGATTTCACTGTAACCCGAAAGCAGACCGTCTGCCAGTGCGTTAGCTGTATCAATTGATGTCAGGCACGGCACACCGAGAGAGCAGGCCTTTCTGCGGAGTTTCACATCGTCTAACGCCGGATCTCTGCCTTTTTCCGACGTAGATATGATGTAACTTATTTGCCCGCTTGCCAAAAGAGTTTCCGTGTTTACTTCTTTGTTATCAAATATTTTATCAATAGGTTGAACCTCTAAGCCTTTTTCATGAAGATAGCGGGCGGTTCCCCGCGTAGCATGAAGGGAAAATCCGCACTGTGCAAATTTTTTCGCCACATCGGTAATTTCCGCTTTGTCGCTGTCTCGTACGGTTATCAGCACGCCGCCCTTCTTTTTCATTTTGTAGCCGGCAGCGACAAGCCCCTTGTAAAGCGATTCTTCAAAGTTTTTTCCAATGCCTAAAACTTCTCCGGTAGATTTCATTTCCGGGCCTAAATGCGTATCCACTCCGGCAAGCTTTTCAAAAGAAAAGACGGGTACTTTAACTGCGACATAGGGCGGTATTTTTCCGAAGCCCGATTTATACCCTAAAGAAGAAAGCGTCTTATCTGCGCTTATTTTTGTGGCAATCTCGCACATGGGAATTCCCGTAACTTTGCTGAGATACGGAACGGTACGTGACGCTCGGGGGTTCACTTCGATAACGTAGACATAGTCCTTATAAAGGACATATTGAATATTAACAAGCCCTTTAACCTTTAACGCCATACACAGTTTTTGCGTAACGTCAAAAATCTTATCAGCTAACGCATCGTCTATATTAAGCGCCGGATATACAGCGATGCTGTCCCCGGAATGTATGCCTGTACGTTCAATATGTTCCATTATGCCGGGAATAAACACGTCTTTTCCGTCGCAGAGAGCGTCAACTTCTATTTCCATACCTTCAAGGTATTTGTCTATTAGCACCGGGTTTTCTTGTTTTGAGCGCAGGATAATTTCCATATATTCACGAATATCGTCCGGCGAGAACGCAATGATCATATTCTGTCCGCCCAGTACGTATGACGGGCGCATAAGGACTGGGAAGCCCAGTTTTTCGGCTGCGTCCAGCGCCTGCGCTTCCGTCATAACACCGAACCCCTTGGGTCGTTTTATCTGCAATTTTTCAAGCAATACGTCAAACCGCTGCCTGTCCTCGCAAATATCTATACTGTCCGCCGAAGTGCCGATGATGTTTACGCCACGCTCATGGAGTTTTTTTGTAAGCTTGATTGCCGTACCGCCGCCGAATGCTACGATGACACCTAACGGTTTTTCAATCTCAATTATGCTCATAACATCGTCAATACAAAGCGGCTCAAAATAGAGCCTGTCGGCGGTGTCAAAGTCGGTGGATACAGTTTCGGGGTTGTTATTAATTACGATAACTTCGTATCCCATACTCTTAAGCGTCCATACACAATGCACGCAGGCGTAGTCAAATTCAATGCCCTGCCCAATGCGGATTGGTCCTGAGCCCAGCACAACAATCCGCTGTTTATTGCTTTTTTGAATAAATGACAGAGCCTCGTTTTCTGTACCATTTTGAATAGAATAAAAATACGGCGTTTTTGCTTCAAATTCGCCGCCGCAAGTATCTACCATTTTGTATATTAATGGGGAGTGGGGAGTGGGGAGTGGGGAGTGGGAAGACGCAATATTGACAAGTCCATGCAAGAACCAACGATCTACCTTGGTGATCGAATAAAGTTCATCTACGCTGATACCGCGTTTGATTGCCTCATATAATACAAACAGACGTTCATCGGTTACAGTGTTCAACAGATCGCGGATTTCTTCGTTAGATTTTACGGAAAGGCGGGGCAGCTCAAGGCTGTTAAGTCCTATCTCCGCTCCTCGCACCGCCTTTACAAGAGCTTCCTCGAAAGTGTCGGCAATCGCCATGACTTCGCCTGTCGCTTTCATCTGCGTACCTAGCTCTTTTTGAGCGTATACAAATTTGTCGAACGGCCACTTGGGAAACTTTACCGCCACATAGTCAAGAGTCGGCTCAAATGCGGCGAATGTATTGCCGGTAACGGCATTTATTATTTCATCGAGAGTATAACCAACAGCAATTTTTGTCGCAACTTTAGCTATTGGGTAACCCGTAGCCTTGCTTGCAAGCGCCGAGGAACGTGAAACACGCGGGTTTACTTCGATAACCGCATACTCAAAACTGTCAGGGTGCAGAGCAAATTGAACGTTACAGCCGCCTTCTACACCTAACGCCTGAATAATGTTCAAAGCCGCGGAACGCAGCATCTGATACTCTTTATCAGCTAATGTAACGGCAGGCGCAATTACGATGCTGTCGCCTGTGTGTATGCCGACCGGATCAAAGTTTTCCATTGAACAAACAGTTATTACATTTCCGGCGCGGTCGCGCATCACCTCATATTCAATTTCCTTCCAGCCGGCGATGCATTCCTCAACGAGTATCTGACGAATCGGAGAAAGCGAAAGACCGTTTGCCGCGATTTCCCTAAGCTGTTTTTCGTTAGCCGCAATGCCGCCGCCTGAGCCGCCAAGCGTAAAGGCGGGACGCACAATGACAGGATACCCAATTTCATCCGCAAACTTAACCGCCGTCCTGACATCAACAGCGATAACCGAGGGAATCACAGGCTGTCCGATACTTTGCATGGTTTCTTTGAACAGCTTTCTGTCTTCGGCTTTGTCAATTGTTTCAGGCGAAGAACCGAGCAGACGCACATTCATTTTCTCAAGAAAGCCATCGCGGGCAAGCTGCATACAAAGCGTCAAACCCGTCTGCCCGCCAAGCCCAGATAAAATGCTGTCGGGACGTTCTTTTTCGATTATGCGCCTAACGGTCGTAAGCGTCAGCGGTTCAATGTATATTTTGTCAGCGATATTTTTATCGGTCATAATGGTTGCGGGATTGGAGTTAACAAGAACAATCTCAATCCCGTCCTCGCGAAGCATACGGCACGCCTGTGTTCCTGCATAGTCAAACTCAGCCGCCTGCCCGATAACAATCGGGCCGGAGCCGATGACCATAGTTTTTTTTATATTTTTATCCAACGGCACAGGCATCCATCCTTATACAGCATCTTGATCCCAATAAATAAGCAGTTTTTGGTTTGTAATATCCGAGTGTAATATTAAACCGGGTGTTTTCGCTATGTGTATCACTGAATCCAATTTTGTCTCTCCGCTATAAATCTCTGCGAACAGGTTTTCCCGTTTTAAAATTTGCTCCGGACAGAATATGATACCCGGTTCCCCGTCAAAAACAGCGGCGTAAAAAATATCAGATTCCACAATGTCCTGAAAAAAGTGACTGCCAAAGGATAATTCCGGTACTATGCCCGCTTTAAGGTACGATACTTCGCAGAGGGCAGCCATGTTACATAACTCGCTGAAATGAACAGGAACCCCCAGGGAAGGCGTAGTTGTTCCCCACCGCCCCGGTCCCATCAATAAGACAGTTTTGTCTTTCAGTTTTTGGTTTATAATACCGATTGTACGCGCTGCCTGATACTTATCCTGATCGTTCAGTTCAAGATATTCTGTCGCTTTAACAAAAACGATATAATCGAAATATAATCTGACATTGCCTCCCATGAAGTCGCCTGCGGAGGAGAAAAAGATCTGCTCTTGTTTCGGCTGCGGGGCTTCCATAACCCTGCCGATTCCTTTCGTTTGCAGGGGACGGCATTGTAATAAGTTAAATCTGAAATCTCCGTTGGGATCAAAATTGGCGGTAAATTCAATATCCACAGGATAGTTATATGCTGTACTCAATGTAGAAAGCACCGTGCGGACAAATTCGGGGAAACCGGTTTCGGTTAACAGCTTTTTAAAATCAGGGATTCTGGGAGTTGATTCATAGTTTATCCTGAGTTCCCGCATACGATTTATAGCAGCATTATCTGTAGTGAAAAAAATGTCTTTGTCGGTTTTTAAATCGCCATCAGCAAGTTTCTCCAGTGGTACTTCCGTCAATTTGTTGTTAAGCAGATCAAGAACATCGGCTTTATGCTGCGAAAATTTCTTTTCATCGCCATAGCTGACAGGGGGTCCTTTGTTCGGGCAATCCAAGGGAACAATTTTTGCGTAATCGCCTGAAACGCGGTCTACAGCCCGTGTTCCCAGCCCGAATACAATCCTCAACATACCTGCTTCCGGATTCATTGATTTGTCCCATACATACAAATTGATAGAATTCCCAACGCCGGCAATGTGCGGGAAAAACAGTTCGTCGTAATGGTTTCCTGAGACACGCTGAACAAGAATTGCCATTTGCTCGTCCTGATTGGTAAGCCCGCGGCGCTGACGGTAAGCAAGAGCGTCATCGTTCATGGTACTGGCGTAGACAGTGCGGACGGCCTGCTCAAATGCCGTATAACGCTCCTCAGGCGTACCCTGATTGGCGCAAAAGACGCTTTCGTATTTCCCCGCAAACGCATTGCCGAAATTATCCTCGCGCAGGGAGCTTGAGCGGACAATAATCGGCGCTTGCCCAAAATGTTCCAGCATCTGTATAAACTGCTCCCTTATATTATCCGGAAATTTGCCCTGCCGCATCTTTTCCTGCAATTCCTTCGCTACAGTAAAATAACCTTCCGTTGTTTTTTGTTTTATTCGTAAATCCCACAACCCATTATGCACAATGTAAGTATAGAAAATATCAGAACCAAGGTAATATGAATCGTGAGGTTCCCAATGATTTCGCATAACTTTATCAGCTTCCTTCTCAAGAATCTTTCTGGCAAGAAGCATTCCAACGCTTTTCCCGCCGATAAAACCTGTTCCTATTTCCCTTTCCGCAATATCAAGAATATCAGCGAGCGAGAAATACTTGACAATTAGATTTGTTATGCGTAATTCTTTACCGATAATCCAGCCAATAAGAAGTTTCTTCATTTCCTCCTGGGATTTCTCATTACTAACCAGGAATGAGCGCGCATGTTCAAACGTAATATGCCAATGATCCCTGGGGTGTCCGCCGCGGCTGACCCGTGAAAACAAAGTTGCGGCATCTGCGCTTGAGGTAATTGAGACAGCTTTATCGCCGTCAATAAGATGGGGAAAAAACATCGTTGGCGAATATCTTTCCCATACCTTAAGCGGATGAATGTAGAATTTATTGTCAACATTGTACACATCCATTAAAAGCTGCGTGGTTTCCCGTATACGCGCAATCGTGTCGTGCGTGTGAGCGCCCCGAATAAGGGCAAAATAGGCGAGAGTATCAAGCTGAAACAGGAAAGGGCAGGTTATACGGAAGAAATTGCCTACCATCATGTCAGAACACCAGCTTTCAAGCAAGTCGCTCAGGCAGTCAAACACATAAAAAGCCTTTAAACCTTCGCTGTCGATAATATCATGGACTTTCAGCGCAAATAACTCAAAACCTTCGGAAGTATCCAGACGATAAATCACAGAAGGTTCGTCATCCGCCATTAAAGACGCATGGTTGCCGAATCGAAAATAGACAAGCCTGCGTTCATCCTGTTTGGCTTGCCGGATATATGGACACAAAACCTTGAGGTAATCCTCAATGGACTGCACCTGCCAAACCACATTATCCCCAAGCCTAAGCAGATCAATGGCCTGGTCAAGACCTGGCATTCCGGTACTTACCGTTCTATCCAACGACATAATCGTTTATCCTTTTTCCTGTTCTTTTACAATATCCGCCAATAAAAATACATCATCTTTGATCGCGTAAGAATAAGTACATATCTTTTCTTTTGTTGTAAAATCGCGGTACGGGTTTGTCAGGCAGCTTTTTCTGCCTCTGATAAAAGCCTTTATTATTTCATGAAAATATCCGCGCCATGCCCAGTTCTTGTTTTTATAATCACGGCATACAATATCACCTGATTGCCGCTCAATATTGTTGGAAAGCTGGACGCCTTTTCTATTGCACAGATAAATCCGTATCACTTCCGGCAATTCACGGAAAAGTTTAATAAGGTATTCGTTGTTATTTATCTTTTCGTCATCAAACGGATTTTTAAGCAGGAAACGTTCAACCAGAATATCAATAGATTTTTTTAAGGCTTCCGCCTCCGCTACCTTAGTTTGTATTGCCGTATAAGCGGTTGCGATTAACGCGGAAAAAACAAACTTGTTAATATCAGGATCGCTCATAGTTGCTTGAGGGGCAGCAAGTAAAAACCCCTGATAAAACCTTCCTTTTGAGGAAATGCAAATATCAAGCTGCCGCTCCGTCTCTACTCCTTCATGCAGGACTTCGATACCTACAGAATCGGCGAAGACAGCAATAGCGCGTAAATACTCACGATAATGATAGGACTGTTCGCTGTTATGGATATAATCTATATTGATCTTTATAATGTCAGGCTGAATCTTTGCCAACCGATCAATATTGCTGGCTCTTTTTCCGTAATCGTCAAGCGCAATTCTGCAACCTGCTCTTTTGTAATGGATTATGGCACGAAGATATTCCTCGCTTGCGTTAAAATCTTCTTCGGTAATTTCTATAACCAGTCTTTCGTTGGGAATGCCGAATTCCTTTGCCAACTGCAAAGTTCTCATATCCTCTGGGTTTATCGCAAACGGCAGAAGCCATGCTAATCTGATATTGATAAACAGATATTCGCTGCGCTTTTCTTCAGCGTATTTTTTCATGGCAGACCTTCTTACTATTCTGTCTATCCTTAGGGCTTCTTCATGAGATATATCGGGGTCGGTAAAAAAAGGTCCTAAAGATTTTATCTCTCCGTCATCGTCCTTATAGCGTCCTAAAACTTCATAGGCGTATATGTCATTTGAATCGGCGGAAAGAATAGGTTGAAAATAAGCAAAAACATTGTCTTCTGATAAATTCATTTTCTCATCCTTTCTATAAAGCGGTCAAACAAAAAAGCCGTGTCAAGCGGTCCGCCGCATGCTTCGGGGTGAAACTGTACCGAAAACGAATTCCCGTAATCCATACCTTCGCAGGTTCCGTCATTAACATTTACGAAATAACATTTGTCCGTCATTACCGCATAGCCGTGGTTTTGACTTGTTATATACACGCGCCCTGTAGATAAATCTTTAACAGGCTGATTAGCTCCCCTGTGGCCGAACTTCAGCTTCTTTGTCGTATAACCGTTCGCCAGAGCCAGCAGTTGATGTCCGAGGCATATACCAAAAATCGGAACATTGCCGCTCTGTAAAACACGAAGCGTCTCAACAATTCCTCTGTTAGCGTCTTCCGCCGGGTCTCCCGGTCCATTACTCAACATAATTCCGTCAGGTTTAATATTCAGTATCTCCTGTGCGCTTGTGTCATGCGGAAACGACCATACTTCACAGCCGCGTGCGGCGAGAGCCTTCGCTATGCCGCGCTTTGCGCCGAAATCCATTAACGCAACGCGTAAAGCCGCTCGTCCGCTCACCTGCGAACTGTCAGGCATGGTTTTCACAACGAAGCGAGACGAAACTGCGGCGACTGCGTTGCAAATAGAGTACGCTTTTGTTTCCGCAATGTCGGCTTCGGCAGGACAGCTTGCTGTAATTTTCCCATTCATTACGCCGTTTTTCCGGATGATTTTGGTCAGTGCCCTTGTATCAATTCCGCATAATCCGATAATGCCGCGCTCACGTAAAAAATTATCAAGACTGCCCTCACTGCGGAAATTGGACGGAGCTTGACAGGGATACTTTGTAATATAGGCTCTTACCCCCACAGCGGCGCTTTCAAAATCAGCGGGAATAACGCCGTAATTCCCAATTAAGGGAAATGTCTGCAGAACAATTTGTCCGTAATAACTTAGGTCGGTCAGGGTTTCGAGGTATCCTGTCATACCGGTCGCAAATACCACTTCCCCTGTGATTTCACCAATAGCGCCAAAGTATTCGCCTTTCATTACTGTACCGTTCTGTAAAACTAAATACGCTGTCATTACTTGTCCCTCAAGTACGCAGTTTCTGCAAAATACACAAAAAAGGCACTGCGGACTACAATCTACAGACAAAAATCCACCGATTAAAGACCACAGCGCCCTTGCTGTCTGTACTATAGCATAATGTCATTTATATAGCAAGACAGTTTATGCCGAACCATACGGAATATCTTGAACTTTTTTCTTCCATAATAGCAAAGCTATTAGCGATGAAATTGCCGGTTAAAGGATTCGCGGTTCCATACCACTCATAAGCCGAAGCATAGTTTCAGCGCGGTATTACAATCAATTACAGACAAGAAAGCTTACCATATCCAGACTGGAACTGTATATCACTATAGGCTAAAGTGAACATGTGTTCCATACTGAATTGGATATTAAAATGAGTGTTATTAATGATACAAATGAAGCATCGCATCGTGTCCGCATCAGTCAGGCTTTTCCCAAATGACCTGTTCGGCTCAAAAGACGCCTATTATGAGCGTACTGCAATGAAGTTGAATTGACCGTTTTGGAAACGGTGGCAACACCGATAAAACGGGGCAGTTCTACCGGAAATTTTGCTGTAAACGTAAGTGCTAAGGTAAGCGGTATTGTTCCGTTGCTACCCGCCTGTGAATACCGTATTGAAATTAAGACGCAGTACACTATCGGCGGCATTGACCTTAAACAACTCCGCGTATTTTCAAGTGGGTTCATCGTTATGGTCGGCGGTTAATGATTATAGGTTCGTCTATAATATGTTATGTGTAATTTGGCACAAAATGGTTGACAAATAAATATGAATAATATAATATATAATTTGTAAGAATATGAAAAATAAAATAATTGTTTTGGATAGGCCAATATTTGTATTTAAGAAAATACATAAATGCCCAAATTGTTCTAATAAAATTATACCTAAAATTATTATTAAAAATATAAATACAAATTCTGAAGAGGCAAAAAATTATGATTTTTCTGCTGGTGATAGTTTTCTAATTGGTGATGTAGAATATAAATATTATGTTTTTATTGTGAATATTGTAAAAAAGAATACAAAATTGATGAGATAAAAAATTATGAAAGGATAAATAAAGAAAAGGAAATAATAAAAAGAGGTGGTAATAAAATATTATTGAAATTAAAATTATTTTTTAATAAAATATTTTGATGAAATAAATTATATTATAAATTAATGGATATGTAAAGTGTGCCAAACTACACATAACGAGGTTGTCGAAAAAGTAAAAATATCAACTAACAAAGTAAAAGAAATAACACAAAAGAAAGAAACTGTTGTATAATAACAGCATTATGGCAAGATTAAAACAAACGGATAATTCCCAGGGACAATTTATGGACGTTAATCTGAAGGAACAGCTGCTTCCTGATACATTTGAGTGGACAATAGATTATTTGATTAACAAGATGGAGATGTCATTATTTGAAGAAAAATATAATAATGACGAAAGAGGAGCAGCCGCGTATTCACCGAGAGTGTTGTTGAAGATAATCCTGTACTGTTATTCAAGGGGGATAATAACGTCGAGGCGTATAGAAAAAGCGTGCCGAGACAGCATAATAGTGAAAGCGCTTGCGGAAGACAGCGAGCCCGATCATTCCACGATAGCGGCGTTTATCTCAAAAAACGGAGAAGCGCTAAAAGACCTTTTTGCGCAAATATTAACACAATGCGCCCAATTAGACCTTATAACGAAGAAAATGTTCGCGATAGACGGATGCAAACTGCCGTCGAACGCGTCAAAAGAATGGTCGGGGTCGATAAGGGAGCTTATAAAGAAACGGGACAAACTGAAAGAATATATAGAAAAAAATAATAAACCAGCACCGTGAACTGGACAAAGACGAGAAGGCGAAAAAGATACAAAAGCCTTATATAAAGACGATGGGGAAGACAAAAAAAGAATGAAAGAAGCGACATTTTTATATGTCCGTGCGGAAAAGTTTTGGAATACAAATGCGATATAACGCTGAGGAATAACAGCGGGAGGAAATACATGGCGAAAAGAACAGATTACGCAAAATGCCCTTTAATAGAAAGATGCATAGCGAGGCGAAGCGGGAAGAAATCAGCAAGAACGCTTTATATGGTAGACAAGAAATACAAAGAAAATTTATCCGAAAAGATGAGGAAAAGTATAGACAATCCTGCGTTTCGGGAATTGTATTCAAGGCGTATGCAGATAGTAGAACCTGTATATTCAAATATAACATACAGTAAATGGATGAACAGGTTTACGTTAAGAACGGAAAAGAAGGTAAACATACAATGGAAGTTATACTGCATGGTACATAATATAGGAAAATGTATTAAACCTTTAGGAGAAAAATGCGGATAACGGAGAGGAAACAGGAAAATAAAGAAAATAAAACATGAAAAATGTGAATAGATAAAAAAAAGAAATCATAAAGAATTAACAAATAAATATTCTGATAGGAAAGACTTCTCAAAAAATGTAGAAATTCGATAGTTTCATGGGCGCAAAAAAACATCTTTTACCGATAAACTTTATGCGTAATATTTTGCCTAAATTTATCGTAAAATATATGTAATTATATATATTGACAAAAGAAACAAAATAATATATGAAATTTATTATGGAAGAAAATATTATAGAAATTGATAATATTCAATATTCGTATGATAAAAAGAATATAGTTTTAATAGATTTTTCTCTAAATATTAGGCGTGGGGGTATAATTGCTATACTTGGGCATAATGGGGCAGGAAAAACAACGATACTTCGGCTTCTTGGAAAACTTATTACGCCAAATGCAGGCAATATAAAATGGAATTTATTGCCAAATGAAAAAATTGGATATATGCCGGAAGGGTTGGGACTTTATCCCAGATTGTCTGGTTATGAGAATATGAAATTGCAATTTTTAAGCGCAAATAAAAATCCCGATAAAGAAATGATATTATCAATTCTAAATAAAATTGATCTTGGAGAACATACAAAAAAATTAACTGGTTATTATTCAACAGGAATGAAACGGCGGCTGTCTTTGGCTTGTACATTGGTGACAATACCTGAATTATT
>Ga0268262_10004696_pt1 | contig 13965 bp, 4 predicted proteins | sample TergutNc150P3_FD_190354 | JGI IMG/M metagenome (GOLD analysis project Ga0268262, IMG submission 190354) | Nasutitermes corniger P3 segment gut microbial community from laboratory colony in Florida, USA - Nc150 P3 (SPAdes) (version 2) | ecosystem: Host-associated > Arthropoda: Insects > Digestive... | reverse complement strand
GGGTGTGGTACAATAATTTTTAATCTTACAGGTACAAGCATAACGGCGAACACTAATAATCAGTGTTATTGGCTAATGAATATCAATCAAACTCAACCAACCTACAACGCAACCGCTACAAACTATGTTTATCAAATACCAATTGTCGTTGGTCCTTATAACTCTAAAGATACTGAAGACAAGTTTGTTTCTAGCTGTAAGTTTGGCAGTGACTTAAATTCAGACAGAATAACTTGCGAAGAAAATGCAAATAACAAAGTTTATGGTATAAAAAACGTAAAAACAATTTCTAGCTCTGATAGTAGCAGAGTTTATTTCTGGTTACCAAGTTATATTATGCGAGGGGATGATACATTAAACTTGAAAACTAACATTACTGACACTGATTATAAGACATATATTTCAAGGTCTGAAAATCAGAACATATCCGCTGGCACTCGCTTTCCCGACGCCTATTACTTTTTCGATGGTCCAGCTCCCACAATGACTCCCCCAGCTACGCCGTATAATGACCTTATCACTGGTTGTATAGCAAATTGTGCGTCAAATTCAACTACTGCGGTATTTGATGGTCCGTATAATACAGGTTTCAGAACAGTGGGCTTTGAACATAGGGGTGCGGTTGGTAGAGCGATTACGCTATTTAAAGGAAAATATGTTCAAAACGATGCAAAAGGAGAAGGTGCTGGCACCAAAAAGGTTTGTGACAGTGATGATCCAGCAACTGCATGTAGAGTTCATTTGGTTAGGTGGTATAGAACCACAGAACCGATAAATGCAAGTGGATATATAAACCAAATCCAGAGTGGCACCCCAGTTGGAGATCCTATTTCAACAACTGAAGTAAATGCTAATACTTATTTCTTGTCAGCCGCCGCTGGCAAATATTCTGTTACTTATACTCCCTCAGCAGCAGATTATGGCTATAATATATATGCGGTAATTTCAGTTAGCGATGATGGGTCAAGACCACTAGGCACAGCTTACTACCCCGCTATAAAAATAGGCGTTGTTATCAAAGGCGAGCAAGAACCCGGTCCAACTATTTCTTCTTCTTCTAATATATCCATTGATCCTAACGCTCCAATTTTGCAGCCCAATGGGCTTTCTCTTGATAAGGGTTTGTTTACAGATATTCAAGCTGATCTTGTAGATGAGGATAAGCGTATAGCAGCCCTTTATGCCACAGCTAAAGTTGCTGGCGTTACTGAGCCAAATTATATTTGGACAATAGAAAAGCCTGTAAATTCTGGTTCGTGCAGTAACGGATTTTGGGGAAGCCTGGTTGGTTCAGCCACAGAGCCTACGGTAGGCTATTATCTGCCGCCGAGAAGTTCTGGATGTGTTACTGGCGATATTACCTTAAAGCTAGTTATAAATAGCGGTTCAATACCAGTGCTAAAAACAGTTGGAATTTGCCCGGCTGGCATAACCAATTATAACAATAAATCTTGCGAAAAATACACTGTTGAGGCTGATGGTAGCATAAAAGCAAGAGACAAAAAGACAATTCCTAGCAAAGGAAACATAGTCATAACATTTAAAACCCCTGACGGCGTTTACGACAATGACGCTTCTGTTTCTTTGATTCCAGACGGAAGCACTAGTGCCGTACCAACGCTTTCGGGTGAAACATTGGAAAATACTCCGGAGGGGGCTTTCATTTATAAGTATGGCAGTGGCACTATTGGCTCTATTAATTCTCCAGAACTTGTGCCTGGCCAGCCCTATACCCTAGAAATAACGGGCTTTAAAAATTCAATTGCGGCAATGACTAAGTTCTCGGAAAAATTCGTGGTTGCGCAAGGAGCCACCATTGCTTTTAACAACGATATCGATGCCGGCTGGGATAAAGGTTTGTATGTGGGAAACAAGTTTATTGTGGGTGCTGAGCTTGAAGGCGAATTTAGTTATGTGCCAAACCAACACAAAGCAGTAGATTCCCTCGAATATTATTGGGAATTTTCTAACAGTAGCCAAGATGGTATAATAGAAGAATTTGAAACAGGTTATGCTAAAGCTGAATTCAAAGGTATGGAACGAGAATATACTTTAAACCCTAAAATACCAGAGGGAAGTTTGAAGGAAAATTATTTTGGGCAATATGTTCGCTTGGTTGTTCGCCCTAAAAGCCAAAAAACAATAGATGACGGAGATTGCACCGGAGACCTTTGCTACGGTGAAGTTGGCTATAGCTCGTGGCAAAGAATTGGCGTTTTGCTGAAGCCCGCCACTGCAGAGAGAGATGCTTGCCTAGATAATGAAGGAAAAACATCATCGTGCCTTCGTTATCAAGATTTAATAATAGCAGGCTGTAATACGAATGATCCAAAGCCAAATTATTTTCCGGGCTGCCAGAAAGATGGATCGGGCTATATTGTTTATACCACCGATTGGATAGGATTGGGAGTTAGCTTTGGTCGGTTTGATGCGATTATATCCTCCGATCCCATTACGACAGAATGGCGAGTTTATAAAGCTGATGCCGAAAGAGGTATTTGGAGCGATGGCACAAATAGCTGCAACACAACTTCCAACAGTCCTTTCAGTACAAGATGTGATTCTTATAAAATAATAAAAGAATTTATTCCGGGAAATGGAACCATTACAATTAAGCCAATTGAGGTGCCATCGAGAGCACCAACTGTGTCGAATGTATGGGTGGCAACAGCAGAGATGGGCAAGAATTGTGCTTCAGCTTCTAGTGAAAGTTGCCTGGATTTAAAACCTGCCGATGGCACGGGTGTTAGACTAACAACCAAAATATTTATAAAATTCAACAACGCAGTTAAAAAAGACGGATCCATAGTGCTCACAAAAACAATAGGCTCCGCAGAATCCAAAACATTTAACGTTTCGCGAGACTGTGCTGGTGAAATCACTGAGGATGAGGATTGTTGGATCAATAGCTCGTTATATTCAGGGACGATGACTTTTAAATCCTATGATGCCATATACAAGTTAAAGGTATCTCTGTTTAGCGATGCCACTAGCTCAGACGGTATGGAACCCGATGAAGTCAGGCTCACAACCGCTTCTGCGCCAAGCATACCTGGTGGCATAGCGTTCGGAGATAATAGCGGAGTTGAACTCTCAGATGGAATTTACAAAGGTGCGGTTAGTCATTCAATCACAGCCACCGTGGGTGCTTTGAACCTAGGTGCTGGCATAGATGAGGCCGACATCAGCACTTATCAATGGCAGCGCAAATACTCCGAATACACCGAAGAAACCGGCACCAAAATCAAAATATGCAATATAGTTAATGCAGACCCAGACCCAGCAGAGGATCAATGCCTAGGTGGAACAGGATCTAGCACACCTGTCTATACCCCTGTCGGACTAGATTATGGCTCTGGTTACAATGAAATTCGCCTTGTTGTAACCCCCAAAACCACCAACCACACAGGCAAGCCGGTTGAAGGACAGTGGATTCCAGTTGGCGTAAAGCTGATCGCGGCAACGGCTTTATGCACGGAAGATATTACTACTAATTGCAACAAAAGAAATGCTGCCAGTGTTGCCCCAGAAGTATTGATAGGTTCTAGAGAAAAAATTAAAATTGTTAATGGAGGAAGCACAAGGGTACAGATAACTCTTGATAAAGCCAAAGACAAATTCAAAGGTTGGACACAGCCAGTAACATGTCCGTTTGACGGTTCTTTGGCTAGCACTCCATTTCAAGAATGTGTATCCGACACATATTTTACTCCACCTGATAATTCCAGTGAAGATATTATCATTGCTGGCGAAATACAGTATGGTCTTATGCCTCCAATTTCAATTAGCAAAAGCGGCGATGTCGGCATTGTGCTGAAACTTGTGTCAGACAAATCAGAGCAAACTATTTCTGTAAATGCTGCTAAAAGCATAACAATTTCAACTGGCGGCAAGGATTATACAATCCTAGGGTCAAAGGCAGTCAAGACTGACGGTGCCTATGAATGGCTCTTTAAATTTGAACATACTTCACCGGGAAACTTTGAAGTTGTCAATCAAGCTATTGTCAAAATTCCCGAAGGCATGTTTACTGATAATTACGACAATCAGTCATCATATAAAGGAGATTGGAATTTCCAGGCTGGCGGTTCCTACTATGGAATTGAAGTATCTAGCACCTACATAGATCAAAATGGCATATATGGCGAATACGATACTAAAGTAGCCAAAATAAAGGTGACAAATGCATCTTCAGAAAACATAGACATAAACCCGGTCTTTGAAATTGGAAGTGAATTTACCATAAAAGTTGCCGGTACTTCTACCGTAATCGGCAAAGCAGACACTATCCAAATTGCAAAAGATGGTTATAGAGAATTGGATATCTATGTATCACCTGGTTTGAATGTGGTTAGTGATCGTTATGGGCTTAGTCCTTATTATGGTTTGCTAACTATTAACAGCACAGAGCATGAAGCTGGTTTTGATGATGATAACAATTGCATTGGAGGTGTTTGCCCGAAAAGTGTAAGGGTAAACTTCACAGTAAAACCAAAGTACGTAGAAGTTACAGAAGCAAAACTTGAAAAGTTCTTCAATAGAATTTCTGAATTCAAAGTATATGATGGCTCGGTATATGCAGATGAGCTGTTTGACGAGACTGATATCCCCGACATTAAACCTGATAACAATAACAAAGTTGTAGCGGTACGTTATTTTGGGGATAAAATTGTAGGAACTAAGAAACCTATAACTACTTATCTGTCAATAAAAAGTGAAAATGGAACAGACGGCAACTTCACATTTGACATTAAAAACGAAGTGCAGAAAACTCTTGCCTACCCCACCAATCCCGCAGCCGCTGGCTTATATGGAAACATAGTGCGCAAAAAAGTTAACGTTATGGTTGTTCTTAATCCCGGTAGTATCACTGCCTCTATAGGCTCTAAAACTTATGATGGCCAAAGAACCATGTCTGAGTCAGAGGGTGCAGACTTCAGCGAAACCAACTTAGTTTTAGAACCTGGCTCAGCGGTGGAAGGTGAAAAGCTTGACGTGGACTGGGCAGGTGCTACGGTTGAGTTTGAGAACGCTCAAGCCGGACAAACAAAACCTTTGAAGGGAATAGTGAATTTAAGCCTGAGCGATCCCGGCAATTATGAATTGAATCTTATAGCTGCCGCTGATTTGAAAAAATTAACCGGCAGAATTAAACCCCAGCCCATCAAAGATGTGGTTGTGACAAACCTTGCGGCTACGGCAGTTTATGGAGATAAAATATCTGGAGCTAGAGGCTGGAAAGGTCCGCCTGAAAGTTCTGATATTAAAGATAATCAGGGCAATAAGGTGGACGGAGTCTGGAGAATTTGCGATACTTCAAATGCTGAATATTGCAAAGGTAAATACCCAAACAAACCCAACCCAACAACAGTTGATTGGTACATTGATCCTGACACTTACGTGTCCAAGCTGCCAGAATATTGGGCTTATTTTGATCCAACCGGCGGCAATCATGAAAAAGATTTGACTAAAATAATTGCTATGACCATAGAACCCAAGGAAATCGTCAATGTTATAGCAGATACCATTGCTGGCATTGGAGCCATAAAATTTACCGATGGCTCATATAGTATGGGCTATGGCATAAAGACTTATGATGGTTCAGCGGAGTTTGACGATGTGGAGAAAGATATGGTATTCCTAAAACCGGCAACAGGCGAATTGGTTAACGAAGAGGCGGTTGCGGCAACATCCACTAAGTTCATAGAAATGGTTGGCAAACCTAAAGTCATTAGTGCTGATGCTGCTAATGTTGGAAAGAACAAGATTTTGCAGATTGGATGGAAAGTGATAGATGGTTATAGCCATAAATATTGTGTTAGAGGTAGCGATGATGATGATATTTGTACTGCAACTGGACAACGGACAACCAATGCAATAGGAGAGATAGTCAAAAGACCTGTGCCTATTGATGGCTTAAAGGCTAAACACAAGTATTACGATGGCACCAATGTCGCGGATGTTACAAAAGTTGATGATCTTAAATTGCTCACAAAGGATCAGGCAATCGCAAAGGCAGCGGTAGATTGCGCAGAAGAATCTGATATATTTGAAAGGGCAAAATGCAATAAACTTGCCACATATACTGGTCTTATAGGAAGCGATAATCCCGGTCTTACCACGCCATCTAGCAGTAGCGGTAGCGGTAGCCAGTTCATATTCTCCATTGCAAGTGCTGGCAAGGGTATTGAGGTTAAGCCAGCTAATAGCAGTAGCTACACGATTTCAAGTGCCAACTATGAGCCTAGCTTCAGCAATTTGACGGCAAATATTTTGCAAGGCACCATTGCAAATTATTTCTGCCGCGAGGCACCTGCGCTTGATGGAGATGGTTTGTTCAACAAAGATTTATCAAAGTGCAGCCCTGCATTTATGACAGATGAGGAAAGGGATAGTAACTTGGTGGCGGTGTATAATGAAGACAAAGGAATCTATACAACGGAAGGGTGGTTCAAGAACAATATGCCAGCGGCGGTAAAATATCTCATTGGCAAAAAGACACAGGATGTAAATGACTATGCGCTTGCTATCTATGGAGAGAAATATGAAACCGTAGTTGATGACCTTCGCCGTATTTTGCCTAACGAGCTAAGCGATATAATGGGCGGAGATGCAACCTTAGGTTCTTGGTCTTGGTCTTCCACTGGTCGTGTTCCTAGCGTAACGGAAGGACCTAAATGGCATGGTGTTATATATAGGCATAACAACCCCAATTACGCCAATGCAGAATTAGAAGCTCCTCTTAGAATTTTGCCACGCCAGCTTTATCTATCGGGTGCTTATGCAATACCACAGGAATATAATCCTTGCTTAGACGATGGAACCTGCGCCGACATTCCAGACCAAGCCAGAAGGATAAACATCGGCTATGAATTGACCGGTGTTGTTGATAAAGAATTTGATCCTTACTATGGCAACAACTCAGTGGTAGTCACCGGATGGCTAGACACTGCTGCTACGGATGAGTCTCGCACAGATTTCAATTACTATGCGGGAGCTAATAGAAAGGTTCCTCCTAATTTGCAGATAGAGTGGTATTACGGACCGCCTAGACATCGCCCCGAAGACGAGATGGTTTTGAGAGCCCTCTACGGCAATTATTATCTGCCTATTTACGTTGGCGATACAATGCTGGTTAACATTTTGCCGGCTGAATATCCTTTCGATCCTCCCCGCGCTGTCACAGTGGCTAGTGTTTACGGGCGCGAAAATGCCTTCGTATATGATTTGGAAAAATATCCCAAATTGTCTCGCTTGGACTTTAATGAGGATTCCAGAGGCTGGAGCTGGGTTGGCGATGATGATATTCCCAATCCGCAGGCTCTTGACCTTGGGGATGATGGCTACCTTGAAAAGAACTTCAAGGCTGAATATACGCCTCCTTGCGACTATGGGCACGGCGGTATTAAGCCCTGCGATTTATATCTGAATAATCCAAATTATGGTCCGAAGAAAGGCGAGGTTAGTCTCAAAATATTCAAGCGCAGCGAAAACAGCAAAGCAAAGTCTAACATGGAATCTGAGTGTGCTGCCGAGACGGTTCGCATAAAGGTTGTTGCCGAGAACGAATTTGCAACTATTTGGTTCAGGGATAACCAGTATTACGATAACGAAAAAACGCCTCATATAGGAACCTTCCCTGTCTCTGGGCTGGAATACGGACCTAACAACATTTCCTATCGCGTAAATGCTCAGGCTTATGGATTCGGCGCAGACTATTCCACTGTCCATACTCGTCTGCTTCCATTCACCTCTGTGGCAAAAGCACCTCAGGGCGGAAAAGCTTTGACCGTTGCTTTGGATTCCAACTTGCTGCCGGAAAAAACATTCTTCCGCAAATTCTTGGATAAGAGTGTTGAAGCCGATTACAAACTGGATTTGACCAAAACGCAGTGGTATAAAGGCGATAGTTTGAAAGGCACCGGTCTCATACTTCCTCTTGCTTCTGGCACAGCCGATGCTATTGGCGGGTATAGCCTTGTTCTTTACAACAAAATCGGGCAGCCTGTTATCGCAAGCTGCAAACAGCTTGGCGGTATGCCAGATCTTCCTTCCAATTTGGATTACTTGCCTGCAAGCAACGCCATCAAAAAACTCATAGCTACACCATTCGGCAGCCGCATCGCCGCCGGAGGAACCAGCTTGCTATTCAACACGCCAAACGGCGGCAAGGTCTCCATCTACACAATGAAAGGCGAACTCGTCAGCAAAATAAACGTAGTCGAAGACCGCACAGTCATAAAACTCCCAGCCACCCGCGGCATGTACATAGTAAAACTGGAGGCTAAATAAGTGAAACACGCATTTAAATATAAACATTCCCCTCTTCTAGAGGGGTGGCAGCGTAAATTAAATATGTTCTTTAGTTACGCTGACGGGGCGTGCCGCAGCACAGAAGTGTGCCGCTTCGCAATGAAAATCCTGTTAATCCTCCTAATCGGGGGTATCATGGTTCAGACAAATGCACTCCCAGTCGGCGATCCGCGCACTCCAGACCCGGAGGCGCTTGCCCGCATGGAGACTCCGGTGGAGCAAGGCGTGCATGAGCTTTCCCTTCATGCTTTTATGGGGGCTTCAAAAATAGACTATCCTGATGCTGGCGGAACTATGTTCAGCCCTGGGTTCGGAGCGGGATTTTCATATAACTTCTTCTTCTTGCCCAAATGGAGCGTTTTGATTGGCGGCGGTATTCAACTGTTCAACAACCGCGGAACCGATGTCAATGCAGATTTCAATTCGGATAAAGACGGTCCGATTGAGACTAATGATTTCGCTGCCGGCGGTGACCAGCCTGTTTATCTGTACTATGAGTTCAATGATTACAAAGAAACGCAATGGTCTCTTATGTTTATGATTCCTGTTATGCTCCAGTATCAAAGCAATGAGTATCGCAACAAAGCACTTTATTATGCCGCTGGTCTTAAGCTTGGGTTCCCTTTTGCTGGGGCTTACCAAGGGCGTGCTCGTCAGGGGCGCATTTGCGGCTACTATCCTGGCTACTATGGCGAACCCGAAGCTGGCATGAATTTTGAGACTTGCAACAATAAATATTTTGGCGATAATGCTTCTCCGGTTTCCGAGGAGATGGGATTTGGGGATTTTGGGTCTGTTAATTCCAATTCCAAATTGAAGCTCGGTAGCGCGTTTTTTGCGGCTGCCGAAGCTGGCATAAAGTGGAGATTATATAATAAGCTTGCAATTTATACGGGTTTCTGGATGGATTGGGGGCTTAACGATGTTGCTATTGCGGCTGTTACTAAAGAGCCTTTTACTTGGACTCCTTCCAAAGTTGACCGTCCCGAAGGTAGCGTTACGCCTAATGCGGATATTGCTTTCCGCAGCCGGACTCGGGGGCGGGCTTTCCCTATGTCGCTTGGATTTACCATTCGATTTGCTCTTGGGGGCGGGTCACATCACGGGCTTGATTCGCTGCCTTGGATTAATCGCATAAATGAGCTTGATTCACTTCTTGCTCTTTGCAATGCTCGCAGAGCTAAACTTGAAGCAGATAGCTTGGCTGCCGCAAATCAAATCGCATTCCTCAACGACAAAGCAGAAGCCTATCTGGATTCTCTCCTTGAGTGCCGCAGCAAAGACATGGATCGCGAGAGGCTCAGACAGCAGATGGATTCTCTTGCTCGCGAAGCAGAGGCTAAACGCCTTGCGGATTTGGAACGTGCCCGTCTTGCCGCTCTTGAGCGCGCCCGTTTGGATTCTCTTGAATGGGCTGCACAGCTTCAGCGCGACAAAGCAGCGCGTCTTGCAGATTTCCGTGCTAAACTAAATTCGCTTATGAATGGCTTGGACGATTACAATATAACTCAAACTGTTCCTAGCGAGGCAGCAAAGAAAAAGCTGAACATAGCAGCGGAGCTTATGCTTGATTATCCAGATTTGAAATTGAAGATAGTGGGTCACACCTGCGATCGCGGTACACATGAATCCAATGTGCGTTTTGGTCAGCAGAGAGCGGAGAGCGCAAAGAACTACCTCATCGCCAAGGGAATAGCGGCAAACCGTCTGGAAACATCCAGCAAAGCCGAGCTAGAACCCGTGATGTCCAACACAAGCGAAGACAACCGCCGCAAAAACCGCCGCGTCCAAATAATAATCCTCGAAGGAGCCCAAATAGAAAAGGAGGCAAAATAATATGAACCACATATCAAAAATCCTGTTCATCCTCCTCATCGGGGGCATCATGGTTCAGACAAATGCAACCCAGGCTCGCGTAGAGAGCATGGGCAAAAGACCTTCCTTTTTCCTTGACGATATAACCATATTTGATAACCCTGCCAATGCTACGTTTTATTCAAGCGCGCTCATGGGCGAGCTTGGGTTCTTCAACCAGAGCAAAACAGACGAGTTGCAGAGGGGCATAAACCACGATCCATTCACTCCTTGGTTCGGTGCTCTTTTCCAGTTCGGTTTATCAGACAAAGGAATGCGCGATCCTGAGCTTACCATCGGCGGCTTTTTTGGGCGCGAGCATTACGAGTTCACTCGTTTTGTTCCACGCAAAGTGGTGCCTTTTGGTGCTGACCCTGTTCCTATTCCCCAAACCATAACAAATTTTGATGCTTTCCTCGCTGGAACTATGATAGACGGCTCCGCCATAGGTGCGCACGTTTATGTTGGCGTTCAAGATGGCAAACAAGACGACCCCAAATCTTCCGAAGGCGGCTCCACAGGCGAAATAGCAACAAACGCCCACGTATCCATATTATCTATGGACTATGGCGTGAACTTCCTAATCACCAACGAAGCCTCAATGGAAGTAACCCTTGGCGTTGCCCGCATTCAATACGGACCCAGCCGCAAAACATTCCTCGACCCCGGTCTTTTCTCCTTCTATTCCCAAGGTCGTCTCTTCGTGGATGTGAACGCTCTCAGCGGTCAGTTCATCACTGGCTACAAAGTAGCGGATTACGAGGTGCCCGGCTGGGAAGAGAATTTCTATGACGTTAATGCTGGCATAAACGTAATCATCCCCAAAGGTCTTGTATGGTTTGGCATTGACGGCGTTCACATAAAGGAATTCATAAGCACTTGGGACAAGCAAACAGAGAAAGGCGAAACCTTCCTTGTCTATAACGAACTCGGCTCCAAAGACCCTAACCTTAACGTCAAAGACCGCACAGACAAAATAGGCGGCATCGTTAGTTTCGGCATAGAGCGCAACATCAAGAGCAACTGGCTAATCCTTCGGGTAGGCGGTCAAAAGAGCTTCATCTACGAAACCTGCCACAACCAAACCGGCAAAACCGACAAAGCCATAATCTGCTCCGCCGCCCCAGGCGGAGCCGGCAACTACTGGGTAACCAACCCTTACGGAGACGGCTCCCTAAACGACCACGTAGGCTTCGGCATAGGCTTAAACATAGACAACAAACTAAAAGTGGATGCCAACATAGCCGAAGATGCCACCTTCCGCAACCCCTTCCAAGGCGAAGGCCGCCTAATCAGCAGAATATCCGCGGTATATTCATTCTAAACCCTGCGTATGGGCGCAAGTATGGGCGCGATTAATCGCGCCCATACTTGCGCCCATACTTGCGCCCATACTTGCGCCCATACTTGCGCCCATACTTGCGCCCATACTTGCGCCCATACTTGCGCCCATACTTGCGCCCATACTTGCACCCATACTTGCGCCCATACTTGTGCCCATACTTGCGCCCATACTTGCGCCCATACTTGCGCCCATACTTGTGCCCATACTTGTGCCCATACTTGTGCCCATACTTGTGCCCATACTTGCACCCATACTTGCGCCCATACTTGCGCCCCGCCGCGTGCATTTGCTATATTTACCCTATGACTAAACCTAATTTGCTTCCTGAGTGGAAAGCTCTGGAAGCTCAGGCTCGCACCGCGCAAAAGACCCATATCCGCGATTTGTTCAAAGCAGACCCAAGCCGAGGAACAAGATACAGCATAGAGGCAGCAGGCGTATATCTGGATTATTCCAAGAATAATGTGAATTCAGATACCCTTGACCTGCTGGCTAATCTGCTCCAAAACTGCGGATTTGAAAAAATGAGGGAAAAATTTTTCGCCGGCGAAAAAATAAACCACACGGAAAAGCGGGCAGTCTTGCACACCGCTCTTCGCTACCAGGGCACAGAGCCTATAATGGTAGATGGCAAAGATGTAATGCCAAAAGTGAGAGCCGTTCTCGCCCACATAAAAGAATTCACGTCTCTGGTTCGCAACGGAGCATGGAAGGGACACAGCGGAAAAAGCATAAACACAATAGTGAATATAGGCATAGGAGGCTCAGACCTCGGTCCTGTGATGGTTTGCGAGGCACTCAAACACTATGCAAACGAAAACGCCCCAAAGGTTTATTTTGTTTCCAATGTGGACGGCACCCATATAGCCGAAACATTGAAAACCGTGGATTTAGAGGAAACCCTTTGGATAGTGGCTTCCAAAACCTTCACAACCCAAGAGACAATGACCAATGCAAACACAGCCAAAGCCGCCGTGCTCGCCAAGTTCGGTGGGGATGCTTCATCCATAGCCAAGCATTTTGTGGCAATTTCAACCAATGCGGCAGAGGTCTCCAAGTTCGGCATAGATACAGCCAATATGTTTGAATTCTGGGACTGGGTTGGCGGTCGCTATAGCCTATGGTCAGCCATAGGGCTTCCAATAGCCTTGCGCATAGGTTTTGAAAACTTTATGTTTTTGCACGCCGGTGCCTACGACATGGATCAGCATTTCAAATCTGCCCCCATAGAAAAAAACATTCCAGCTATCTTGGGGCTGCTCGGAATATGGTACAACAATTTCATGGGCGCAGATTCCTACACAATATTGCCCTACGACCAATACATGCACCGCTTCTCAGCATATTTTCAGCAAGCGGATATGGAATCAAACGGAAAAACAATAGACCGCGAAGGTTGCAGGGTGGAATACCAAACCGGTCCCATTCTATGGGGCGAACCCGGCACAAATGGGCAGCACGCTTTTTACCAGCTAATCCATCAAGGCACAAAGCTAATACCCTGCGATTTCATAGCCCCTGCCAACTCGCTCAACAAAATAGGCGACCATCACCGCAAACTGCTCTCCAACTTTTTTGCCCAACCCGAAGCCCTGCTAAACGGCAAAACTCTGGAAGAAGCCCAAACCGAGCTAATCCAAGCCGGCAAAACAGACGAAGAAGTGGAATTTCTGGCACATCACAAAGTATTTGAGGGCAACAAACCATCCAATTCCATAATGGTGAAAAAAATAGACCCAAGAACGCTGGGTGCCCTTATAGCCATGTACGAACATAAAATTTTTGTCCAAGGCGTTGTCTGGAACGTGAACAGCTACGACCAATGGGGCGTGGAACTGGGCAAGCACCTAGCCGGAAAAATCCTCCCCGAACTATTAGAAGGCGAATCCGACCCCTCCATAGAACTAAACCACGACTCCAGCACCAACGCTCTGATAAAGTGGTATTTGAAAAACAGGGAATAATAGGGAAATGGGACAACTTAAATTTAACACGAAATCCTGGAGATATGGGAAAAGATTCATATCCCTTGTCCCTTGTCCCTTGTCCCAAAGAAATTTAATTTGCATTTTTCTTTCCCTCCTAGCTTCCCTCTGCTTTGCTCAACAAAAGAGCATAACTTTAGACGGGGGAGTGGAAGTAATAGCCATAGACGACCAGCCGCGTGATATGGATGCCTCTCTTTTCAGCGGCAAATTAACCGAAGCCCAAAAGCTCTCCTACATGCCCGGCGGCAAGGCACCTGCATCCGTGAATATTTTTCTAGTGAAAATGGGCGGCAAAACCTATATGATAGATGCTGGTTTTGGCAATGCGGTAAAAGACAAGCGCATAGACCCCAAAAAAATAGACAAAATCTTCATAACCCACGAGCATTTAGACCACATCTCCGGTCTTATGCAAGGCAAATATGGAGTATTTTCCGCTCCAATATATATATCCAAGCCAGAAAG
>Ga0268262_10004695_pt1 | contig 13965 bp, 10 predicted proteins | sample TergutNc150P3_FD_190354 | JGI IMG/M metagenome (GOLD analysis project Ga0268262, IMG submission 190354) | Nasutitermes corniger P3 segment gut microbial community from laboratory colony in Florida, USA - Nc150 P3 (SPAdes) (version 2) | ecosystem: Host-associated > Arthropoda: Insects >... | reverse complement strand
AAGGCAAGGGTGTCCGCCGCGAGGCGGAATCTGAAGGAAGCCGGAGGCAAAGTTCCGGGCCGACGAACAGGAACCGCATATAAGGCAAAAGCAAGGCGGATGAGTTTCCATAACAAAACGAAGTCCCAAAAGACCGGACTGCCAGAACGGCCTCCGGCCTTACTGCACGAACCTTGCAATGTAAATGCGGCGGCTACATGGAATGAAGGTTACCGGCTCTTACCTGGGGAGGTCTGGGCGGCATGCGCAAGGATGAAAGTCCAAAGCAACCCATGCAGGGATGCATGGCTGAACGCCCAGAAGTCAGCAGAAGCCATAGTACCGCGAAGGGGAATGTCTCTGAAATACGGGAGCACGAACGGAGCGGGAAGGGCCGAACAATGGGAGTCTCACGGACGAGGGAGTGTAAGACAGTGCAGAGAGAGCAGAAAACGGGGGAATCCGGCTGGCCTGCGGGTGATAGGGTGGAACCCAAAGAATCGCAGGGAGCGCAGAGTGCTGGAATACGCGAGGCCGAAAACGGGGACAGTGCAAACGGGCGGGAGCCCGAACGGAGCCTGCTTGAAGCGATATTGAGATTGAACAATGTATGGGAAGCGCAGGAGCGGGTAATAGCAAACAGGGGGTCAGCGGGAATAGACGGGATGACAGTCGAGGAATTAAACGAATACCTCATCAAGCACTATCCGGAACTATGCGAGAGCATGCGAGGCGAGTGGTACAAACCTAAGCCTGTCAAACGGATAGAGATACCGAAACCTGACGGCGGGAAACGGCTGTTAGGGGTGCCGACGGTGATAGACCGGATGGTACAGCAGGCAATGGTACAAGTCTTGCAGCCGATATTTGAGCAGACGCTTTCAGATTCAAGTTTTGGCTTTAGGCCGGGGCGGAACGCGCAACAGGCCATGCAGCGTGCAAAGAGATACTATGAGGAAGGGTACACATATGTTGTGGACCTTGACGTGGAAAAGTATTTTGACACTGTGAACCATGACCTGTTGATAAAGATGGTGAGGGAAGCAGTAAAGGACGAAGCAGCCGTAGGCTTGATACGCAAGTTCTTGAAGAGCGGCGTAATGGTCGACGGGCTGGTTAGTCAGACGGAACAAGAGACACCGCAAGGCGGGAACCTGTCGCCGCTATTAAGCAACATATACCTGACGAAGTTTGACAAGATGCTGGAAGAGCGGGGTCATAAGTGTGTGAGGTATGCGGACGACTGTAACATCTATGTTAAAAGCCCAAGGGCCGCCGAGCGGGTGATGGAAGGGTGCATGAAATTTCTGGAAGGAAAACTGAAACTAAAAGTGAACCGGAATAAAAGCACGACCGGAAGCCCAACAAAGCTGAAGTTTCTGGGATTTAGTTTGTACCGGTGGAAAGGGAAAATCGGGATACGAGTACATGAGAAACCGCTTAAACGGCTTAAAGAACGGCTTAAAGAACGGCTTAAAGAACGGCTTAAGGCCATGACAAGCCGGAAACGAGGCGGAACCATAGAACAAATATTGGCTGAAATAATCAGGCTAATGAATGGCTGGTTAGGATACTATCGCCTGGCGGATATGAAGAAATACCTGCAAGGGATAAGTGAATGGCTAAGAAGGCGGATACGCCAGCTCTATTGGAAACGCTGGAAACGAGTGCGAACGCGATATGAAAACCTGATTAAACTGGGCTTACCTCATGACAAGGCATGGCAATGGGCAAACGCCCGGAAAGGCTACTGGTGTATAGCCGGGAGCTGGATACTGACCACAACGATGAGCAACCGTTATTTTGAAACACTTGGATTTCCGAACATACTCAAGAGGTATAAGGAACTGCGAGAGCGAGCCAAGCGGTTAGAGATTTTGCACGGAACCTGTTGAACCGCCGTGTACCGAACGGTACGCACGGTGGTGTGAGAGGACGGCCGCTCAAGTAATGGGCGGCCTCCTACTCGATTATAATTTTTAGGAGCTAAGTTGGACTGAGACCGTCAATCGGAGAGAGAAGAATCCTGATTATCGTCCTTAAACGCATCAAGAAATTCTGCAATTCAGCTTGCAATATAAAACCGCCCGCTTTAGCGGGGTGTGATGCAGACTATATGCCCAGAACACCCAATTGCCGCTCGTTTGCAGCAAATGGCTGCTGCCAAGTATATCACACAGGTATGGATTAAATTTGACCAACAATTTTTCGAGAAATATGCTGGCAAAGGGAGGGCAGCGGGACGCAAAAAATTTCTGGAGTTCTCTGTCAAAACAGACCAGGGGAAAAAGCAAAAACTTAAAGTGTAATAATGGCGTCCGGCATGAGAAACATGATGATGACGCTTATCTACAAAATCAGAAAATGCTTAGCTGTAAATAAATAGGTCGGACGGGGCTGTAGAGACAGGTTCCTCCAGCTTTTTTGCCGCCCCGCTGTCCTCCCTTTGCCTGGATTTTACAAATCTGTAGGTCAAGTTTAGCTCACACCTGTGGTACCATTAATGCCGTTTGCGGCAAGGCTTGCGATAAATTAGGTTTTTAATTAAATATAGGCACCAACCCAACCAGTCCCTTTACTTCCCTGTCTGCAAAGCGAAGACCGCCGCCCAAGAAAAAGTCCCTGTCCCCGCTGAGTGTGTTGTTCACTCCACCCCTTATGTATATCCAGTTCCAGGGTTTGTCGGAATCGGGGTTAAAGAACGGGTAGAATGTGACAGAACTCCTTAGATTTGGCAGTTCTCCTGCTTGAAAATGAAAAACCTCGCCCGAAAGACTAAGCCAGCTAAACGGCTGGATGTCCAAACCGATTCCGGCGGAGCTTTCCAATAACCCGCCGCGCAGTGTAATTAAGCCAAATCTTCTGGCAAGTTCCGCGTCTACCGCAAAGGAATACTGTGTTTCGGTAGTGTCTTCACGGGTAATGTTTCCTGAGATGTCGATTGTTTCTTTTACTCTGCGGCTTGAAACGCCGTCGGGGGTTGACGAGACGCCAACGCGGTACCACCTGTCGTTTGAACGCGGGTCAAGGCGGATTGAAGCGGCCGCCCTTAAGCTCTGGGCAATGATGTCAAAACGGGCGTTTGTGTCCACCTGAATCCCGAGGCCAAGAGCCCTGTCCACGATTTCTCCGGCATTGGTTATCACCCCGTCTGCGGTTTTTACCAGAGCGTCCGTAGTGTGTACCAGAGTTGAAATGTTTTCCAGGGCGACGCCAAGTTTTCCCGCCGCTTCTTCTGTTTTCTCCGCAGTGGCTAAAATGCTGCTATAAAGGCTGTCGTCGTAAACAGCCTGGCCAAAGTTGCCGCGGCCCGAGGTAATTTCAGCTGTGATGGCCCGGATATTTGCAACAGCTTCATATATATCCGTAAAGGAACCTGTGATATTCAATTCGCTGCTGCGCAAGAGCCTTTCGGTTCTTTCGCTTATTAGCGCCGCCGATTCCAGTATGCGGGAAATCCGGTCAAGCTGGATGTCGGACTGGGCATCAATTTTCCCCGCGATGGAACTGATTGCTTCAAGTGAAACCGCGATAAGGGCCAATTGGTTGGTACGAAACTCGTCAAGAATGGTGGAAACCTGCCCGCCTATATCTCCAACCAGACTCATTGCGGAATTTAAATCCCCGGCAGGCGGGACACTCTTAATTAAGCTCCCCGGCGGAATTATGCGAGAGCGAGGCGATCCCGGATCAAGGCTAAGTACCGCTGTCCCCAAAAGAGAAGACGGCTTCCTGCTGATAATGGCGTCCTCGCGGATTTCGATGTCCTCTAAAAACGCCAATTTCACCCTGGCTTCGGTTCCGTTCAACTGTATACCCTGTACTTTGCCCACCGAAACCCCGGCCAAGTAGATTTTTGAACGGGTAGAAAGGCCCGATGCGTCATCAAGAATGACATCGTAAGTTTTGGTGTTAAAAGGACTTATGCCGCTGGCGGAGAGAACAATATACCCTGCGCCTGCCCCTCCCAAAATAATAAAGAAGAGGGCTATTTTGATATACCTTGACGCATTCATAAATTCATCTCACTGAATGAGATACGGATAAAATCCTTTACCATGGGATGTTCGGATCTTGCAACATCTTCCGGCTTTCCTTCAGCTATTATAAACCCTTGATCCAAAAAAGCAATTCTTCCGGCAATGCGAAAAGCCGCAGGGATATCGTGGGTGATTATCAGGCATGTTATGCGAAGCTCCCTATTGACGCGGACTACCAGATTATTGATAGTCTCCGATAACACCGGGTCAAGCCCCGTTGTAGGCTCGTCAAAAAAAAGCACCTCCGGTTCCATGATAAGCGCACGGGCAACGCCTACGCGTTTTCGCATCCCGCCGGATAATTCATCCGTTCTTTTAGACTCTATACCGGGAAGCTCTATCCATTCAAGGAGTTTGTTAACTTTTTTCCGTATTTCTTCTTTGTTTCTCATTCCCAAAACTTCGCGAAGGGGGAAAGCCAGATTCTCCCCCACGTTCATGGAATCAAATAAAGCGGCGTTCTGAAAGGCATAGCCAAATGACTTTCTTTTGGCAATAAGGGAATCATAGTCCAGCGTGGTGAGTTCAGTGTCCCTAAACCAGACTTTTCCCCTGTCAGGTTTTATCATTCCGATTATGGATTTGAACAACACGCTTTTTCCGGTTCCGCTTTGTCCAACAATGGCATAAATACATTTTTCCGGCACATCAAAGCTCACGTCCGCCAAAACACGCTGTTTCCCAAAAGATTTGGAAAGATGTTCTATTTTAATAATTGGTTTTTCTTTAATCGGAGACGGAGATTTTTCGGCGCTCATATATAAATAAACGGCAGCATAATGGTAGTCAGGAGGTAATCCGCCACAAGAATGGATACCGACGAGATCACAACCGCCCTGGTGGCGCTGTCGCCCACCCCCCTGGCGCCCTGTGTCGTCCTAAGGCCGTTAAAACAGCAGATGGTAGCAATCATAATACCCATTATCGCCGCTTTGATAAGGCCAATAATAATATCACGAGGATTTATAAAATCAAACATATAGTCCAAATATCCGGCTGAGTCTATGTTAAAAAGTGGAACCGCGATAACAAAGGAACCCAATGCTCCGACTACGTCAGCCAGAAGCGTAAGAATCGGAAAAACCAGAAATGATGCCGCGACTTTTGGCATGACAAGGTAATGAACGACGTTTATGGACATGGATTCCATCGCATCGATTTGTTCGGTTACTTTCATGGTTCCGATTTCCGCAGCCATGGCCGAACCGTTTTTGGCAATAAGCATTAAGGTTGTAATAACAGGGCCAAGTTCCCTGGCCAGTGCAATGGCCACCGCGGCACCCACGCCTATTTCCACCGAAAAGGGCTGAAGAAACGTAACCATCTGCAGGGCGAATATCATCCCCATTGCCGAGCCGGACAGAAAAATAATCGCGACTGAGTTCACGCCCAGATGCTCAATTTCAGCCATAATCTGGGTCATGCGGGACGGCCTTTTGAAAAAACTGCGCATTATTTCTCCCAGAAAGACAAAGTACTGGCCCAGAGTTTCAAGAGAGCGGCTAAGGTTCTGCAGCATAGGTTACCCCCATTATAACACAAAACCTATGCATTTGTGATAACGCTGGGGAGCTTTATAAATTGCGAGCGCGGAAAGAGAGTAGGCCCAAGACACTCGCGGTCTGAGCCGGAAATCCCCATACCGTCTGTTATAGTAGAACATCTTTTATGTTCAAGCAGGTAAATTGTATTTTTTAGGGATTTCCATTATCATTACAGCGTGGCTACCCGTAAAGGAACCAAAACCAGGAAAGTAGCGAGAACCTCATCTTCTTCCGCTAGAAGGGCAAATGGGCAAAAAGCCTCAGGCAGAAGCGCCAAAACATCTGCACCCTTGGCAATACTAATCTGGCTTATTTTTGCTATTTTTATTTTTGGCCTTTTTATTTTTAACCGGGAAGCCATAGATAACGGTATTAGGATTGTTAAAGACGCGTTTTCATCCAGGGAAGCCGCAGGCGAGAGAACACCGGTAGTTAAGAACGAAAAACCGCCGACTGTCGCCCCTTCGGACGCCACCCAGCCTGCTAAACAGCCGTCTACCTCGCAGCCTGCAATTCAGCCATCAGAACCGCCGCCTACCGAACCTGTAAAACAGCCGGATTCAACGCAGAATCCTGTACAGGCTACCCCGCAAAGTCAGACAGGGCAAAACCAGCCGCCTGTACAGCGCCCGCCTGAAACGCGGGAAAGGGTTTTGTATTTTGTCCAGGTGGAAAGAAGCGGGTACATTAGCCGTGTGCAGGCAAAACGAAAACTTCCGGTTTCCGATTCCCCCATGACTGACGTTATTAAGGCCCTCATTGCCGGGCCAAACGCGGATGAGAAAAGCAAAGGCTTAATTTCGCTGATTCCTCCGGCGACAAAACTGCTTTCCGCCAGCATTCGGGGAAACACCGCGTACTTAAGTTTTAACGAGGAGTTTCAGTACAACACCTACGGAGTGGAAGGATACGCAGGCCAGTTAAGGCAGATTGTCTTTACCGTTACGGAGTTCCCCAATGTAGCTGATGTACAAATTTTAATAGAAGGGCGGCGGATTGATTACCTTGGCGAAGGTGTCTGGGTTGGCAGTCCGGTAAGCAGGGATATGCTGTGATACAATGTACATAAGGAGTCTATATTAAAACGATGATACAGGCGCACCGGGGGGCGTCGGCCTGCCGCCCGGAAAATACGCTGGAGGCGTTTGCCGTGGCTATTGAACAGGGAGCCGACGGCATTGAACTTGATGTTCATCTTACCAAAGACGGCGAAATCGTCGTTGCCCATGACGCGCGGCTGGAACGCATTTCAAACGGAACAGGATACGTAAACGACCATACGCTGAAAGAGCTGAAATCGCTGGAAATTAGCGATTTTCCGTCGGCCATTCCTCCATACCGTATTCCAACTCTGTCAGAGGTTTTTTCGCTGGTCAAACCTTCAGGACTTTTCGTTAATGTTGAGCTGAAGACCACCGAGCGCCTTTACCCCGAGCTTCCGGCAAAGCTCCTTGCCCTTGCGGGCGAATATGCAATGGGGGAGCGCGTCATCTACTCGTCATTCAACCATTATTCCCTCAAGGAAATAAAAACACGCGATCCCAAAGCCAGGATAGGGTTATTGTATGAATTGGGTATGGTTGATCCCTGGGTTTACGCGAATTATGTGGGCGCGGACGCGATCCACCCGCATTACCTTGTTATCGCGGCGCTGCCTGAAACGGTGGCGCTCTGCCATGAACACGGCGTTAAGGTAAACGTGTGGACGGTGGACGACCCGGATGCGATAAAGTTGATGCTCAAATACGCCGTGGACGGAATCATCACGAACAAGCCGGAGACTGTGGTTATGTGCCGTGACGGTGTAATTTAAGGAAGATACAAATGCAGGAGAATAAAATGGATAGTAATAAATTGGACGTAAAAAAAACGCTTCTTCTGTCTTTCGGATTTTTCGCGTCGTCAATCGCGTGGAGTGTTTACAATTCCTTTGTGCCGCAGATTCTTGCAGGGTTTATCAAAAGTACCACGCTGATCGGTTTTATCATGACTATTGACAATATTTTCGGCGTTATTTTTCAGCCGCTGTTCGGAAACCTCAGCGACAAGACCCGCACGCGTTTTGGCCGCAGGATGCCCTATATCTTTGTCGGTCTGCCTGTCTGCGCCGTAGCTTTCACGCTGATTCCTCACATGGGCAGCCTCTGCTCGCTTATGGCGGTTATAATTGTTTTCACTTTTGTTATGTCGGCATGGCGCTCGCCCGTGGTGGCGCTCATGCCCGATATTACGCCCGGCCCGCTGCGCAGCCAGGCCAACGGCATCGTCAACCTCCTGGGCGGGGTTGGCAGCCTGATTGCTTTCTTCGCTGGCGGCATCCTTTTCAGGGCAGGCGGTTTTCCGCTCCCGTTTTTAATGAGCGCGGTCATGATGCTGCTTGCGCTCGCGGTACTTGCGCTTTTTGTGCGAGAGCCTAAACAGGCTTACGCACACGACCCGGAAGAAAAAAGCAAAAAAGCCGACATAAAGCAGCTTAGCAAGGATGAGAAAAAAAGCCTGCTTCTGATTCTCTTCGGCGTGTTTTTCTGGTTTACCGGCTACAACGCCGTCGAGACCTTCTTTACCCTGTACGCCACGAATACCCTGGGCATGGACGCCGGAGGCGCATCGATGACGCTTTCGATTTTTTCTCTTACTTTTTTGGCCTTTGCGGTTCCGGCGGGTTATATTGCCGTGAAAACCGGACGGCGCAAAGGAATTTTGATTGGCCTGGCGGGTCTTATCATTCTGTTTGTCCCGTTGATCTTTTTGGCTAATGCATGGGTCGCCCGAGCCTGCCTTTTTTTGGGAGGGTTTTTCTGGGCAATGGTTAACATCAACTCGCTTCCGATGGTAGTACAGCTTTCAGGCGAGGAGAAGGTAGGCGCTTTTGTGGGATACTACTACTTCTTTTCCTTCAGCTCCCAGATCGTTTCCCCGATTTTGTTCGGCTTTATCCGTGACATGGTTGGCCATTACAAGGTACTGTTTCTGTACGCGTGCATAGCCTTTCTGCTGGCCGCGTTTAGTCTTTTATTTGTGCGCCACGGCGAGGATAAGCCGGATCAGGTGAGCGCGTCGCAGGTTCTTGAGGGGCTTGATGATTAATTAACAGAAAATTTTATGAAGGAAATTATCAAAACAAGCAGCGATCTCTGTACAGGCTGTAACAGATGCGTCAGAGAATGCCCAATGGAAACAGCCAATATCACGTATCAGGATGTAGATGGCAACATTAAAGTTAAGGTTGACAACGCAAAATGCATTGCCTGTGGCAGTTGCATTTCCGCCTGCAAACATAAGGCAAGGTCTTATTATGATGACACCGGGCTATTCTTCAACGATTTATCAAGCGGAATCCCCATATCGCTTATTGCCGCGCCGTCTATCAGGATAAATATTCCTGAGTATAAACGACTATTTGCATTTCTGAAACAAAAAGGCGTCAGAAACATATATGACGTATCATTGGGTGCCGATATTTGCATTTGGGCGCATGTCAGTCATATTAAGCAAACAGGGATCGCATCCTTAATAACCCAGCCATGCCCTGCAATAGTAACATACTGCGAAATCTATCGGCATAATTTGCTAAAAAACCTGTCTCCCATACAGAGTCCAATGGCCTGCACATCTATCTATATGAGAAAATATAAGGGCATAAACGACAGGATTGCCGCGCTTTCCCCCTGCGTCGCAAAAGCGAATGAGTTTGAAAATACTGAATTGGCACACTACAATATTACATTTACCAAACTGCTTGACTATCTGGAGAGAAATAATATTGTGCTTCCCAAAGAAGAAGTCGGGTTTGATCATATTGAGTGTGGGCTAGGTTCATTATTTCCGATGCCGGGCGGCTTTAAAGAGAACATCGAATTTTTCATGGGGAAAAAAATCCATATCCTGAAAGCGGAAGGGGAAAATGTATATGAAAAATTGAATACATATGCCGAAACTCCCGCGGAATTGCTGCCCATGATTTTCGACGTGCTAAATTGCAGCGAGGGCTGTAACATAGGCTCCGCTTGCCTGCATGACAAAAGCGTGTTTGAAATTGACAAGGCGATGAACAATATAACAAAGGCCTCGATAGATGGTAAAAAAAAGCAAAACTTTGAATTCCTTTTTGAATCGTATGATAAGGATCTTGACATCTCTCACTTTATCAGGGAATACCGGCCAGTTCATGCGCCGTTTCCGCGAATAACCGATGAAGATATTCAGACAGCTTTTAAACTGTTGGATAAAAAAAGCTATGCGGAACAAAATGTTGACTGCGGTGCCTGCGGTTCCAAAACCTGCTATAATATGGCAAGGAAGATCGCCCTCAATGTAAATATTCCAATAAACTGTATTGTAAGGGCGCGGGATGTTGCAAGGAAAGAACATGCGATAAACCTTAACGCACTGGAGCAATTCAAAACAATATGGAAAAGTGTTGAGAGCGGTATTGTTATTATAGACGCCGAAACCCGTGTAATATTGGATATTAACCCCGCCGCTGTCGGTATGTATGGCGGCCCCAGAAGAAACATTGTCGGAAAACAGTGCCAGGAGGTTTTTTGCCCGCTGCAGCAATGTCCGATATTGGATCAGAATCGGATCGTAGACCGGTCTGAGATGGAATTTACAAGGTCAGATGGTATAATCATTCCTGTTATAAAATCTGTAGCAACGATTCATTATAAAGGACACCTGGCGTTATTGGAGAACTTTACCGATGTTTCATATATAAAAAGAGCTGAAGATCAAAAACGAATGCTGGAGGTAGCCGAGCAGGCTAACAAGGCTAAGTCAATTTTTTTAGCCAATATGAGCCACGAGATACGTACGCCAATGAACGCCATAATCGGCATGACATCCATAGGAACATCCGCCGCCGATATGGGACGAAAGGATTATTGCTTTGATAAAATCGCCGATGCCTCAAAGCACCTTCTTGGCATAATTAACGATATTTTGGATATGTCCAAAATAGAAGCGGGAAAATTTGAACTCCTGGCTACGGAGTTCAGTTTTGAAAAGATGCTGCAACAGGTTGTGAACGTCAACAAATTCCGCATAGAGGAAAAGAGACAGAAATTCACAGTAAGCATGGATAGTGACATCCCTGAAGTATTAATTGGTGATGAACAGCGATTGGCGCAGGTTATTACAAACCTGTTGGGGAACGCGGTTAAGTTTACCCCTGAAAACGGCTCCATCAGTATTGAGGCTGAATCTTTGGGAGAGGAAAACGGCGTCTATACAATAAAGAGTTCAATATCGGACTCGGGGATAGGTATCAGTCCGGAGCAGCAATCCCGCCTTTTTCAATCCTTCCAGCAGGCCGAAAGCAGTACGTCAAGAAAATATGGCGGTACGGGTTTGGGTCTTTCGATTTCCAGGAATATTGTAGAAATGATGGGAGGCAAGATCCGGGTTGACTCTGATCTTGGAAAGGGCGCCACATTCACCTTTACGATTCAGGCAAAACGGGGCATAGAAAAAAAACAAACTTTCCCTGCTTGGGGCAATGTCCGTATTCTGGCGGTTGATAACGACAAGACTGTTTTGGATTATATAAAAAAGACCGTCGGTAGATTCGGAGCGTTCTGCGACATTGCCAAAAACAGGCAAGAGACATTGTCGCTTATTGAACGCAATGGCGTATATGATATTTATTTTATAGATTGGAATATCCTTAGCGATGACAACAACGGCAACGCGGAATTAACAAAAATTTTGAAAGCGGGAAAGGCAGACTCTAAAGTTTTTGTGATAATGATGTCGTCGCTTGAATCGAATGCGGTTGCGGAAAACGCGAAAAAGGCCGGTGTCGACAAATTCCTGGCTAAACCGCTGTTTCCGTCAGTGATAGTAGATATTGTCAATGAGTGTATCGGTGTGGATCGGCGGCAGGCGGAGAAAGATACGCGGGAAAATATTCTTCAGTTTAAGGGCTGCCGTATCCTTCTTGCGGAAGATATCGAAATTAACCGTGAAATTTTGCTGACCTTACTTGAACCTACGCTTCTTGCGATAGATTGCGCGGAAAACGGCAGGGAAGCTGTTCAAAAATTCAGTGAAGCTCCGGATAAGTACGACATGATCTTTATGGATCTGCAAATGCCGGAAATGGACGGATATGAAGCGACTCAGCGTATCCGTGCGCTCGATACGGCTAAAGCCAAAGAAATTCCCATAATCGCCATGACTGCAAACGTGTTCCGTGAAGATGTCGAAAAGTGCCTCCAGGCCGGCATGAACAGCCATATTGGAAAACCGCTTAATTTAGATGAGGTTTTGGAAAAGCTGCGCGACCATATGCCTCACGCAAGATCGGAGCTTTGAGCAGTTTACGGCTTTCTTACCTGATCCAGCTCAATCGCGCATACGTTGCAAAAACCTTTTTCGATGGGCGAATTGAACAGCACAACATTTCCCGAACGGTTAAATGAGGGATGCGGGTGTTCCGCTCCCGTGTTTGGTTCTACAAGGTCAGCCAATACTTCTTCCGCGCCTGTTTCGGCATTTATAAGCATGATTTGATTTTTCCAGCCCATGTAAACGCCGGTTATACGGTCGGCGGTGATCCATTTTCCTGGACGGTCGGGGGCGCAATGCAAATATTGGGTTGATTCGGCCATCACCTTAAAATTATGACCGTCCCTTGTACCGCGTATTAGTTGGGTAGGATACCGCGTAAAAAACAGATAATTTCCGTCGGCTGTCCATACCTCGTGGGTAATCCAGTCGCCTTCTTTTTCAACATAATACGGACGCACCGTGCGGGTGGGATAGTCAAACATCCATATCCGCTGTAAGGCGTCGCCCGTGGTTTCGTGAATGTACATAACCGACTCATCATCGCCGGGGCAGGCCTGGCAATGCCCAAGAATATGGTCGTCTTTCCAGACAATCTCGCTTGTGCCTTTCTTTGGATCAAGCACAACCAGCGCGTAAATTTTATTTGCCAGTTGATAAGAGCTCCATATTAGCCCCGATTTGGACGCCGAAAAATGGCCGGTACAGCGACCTGGCGGCAAAGTTCCGATCTCCGTCAGTTTGCCGGTAAACGTCTCGAACCTAAAAACAGAATCGCCTTTACGCACATACGCACAATCGTTGTTGTAATCCATCCCGAAATGCGAGTACTCTTCGTTGAGAACTTTCTCCTGGTTTCCGGTAGCGTATTCCACACGGTAAGTCCCCGGCTTGCCGTCTTGTACGCGTATGTAAAAGAAATACTTGTCATCGGCGGTAAAGCTCTCTGTAGTAAAGTAAAACTTGCTGGAGCGCTCCTTGCTGTTGGTAAACTGCTTAACTGTGTATCCTGTGCCGGAGGCTTTAAACTCAAATAATTCGTTCATACATTCCTGCCTTATGAATAAAACCCCAAGGGTAAGTCCTTGGGGTTTAAATGAAAATTTCCTTAAAACCGCATTTTCGCAGTCTAAAGACTGCGAAAATGCAATGTACGTCCGCAAGGACGTACACAATTACTTTTTGGCGTCGTAAGCTTTCTGGAGTTCATTCAGGGCCTTCTGGCCGTCTTCGGAATACCAGCGGGCTTTCACGGCATTAAAGCCTGCACGGTCGATTCGGCCCATGATATAGTTATAAACAGCATCCTCAATCATCGTGTTAAGGGTTGACGACTTTGAAGTCCAGGTTGGGGATAACAGGGCGATCGGGGTAACCGGATTCGGAACCGCTAGCGGCAGAATTTGCCTGAATACCTCTTGATGCTTGGCCTGATACGCGTTGGGTTTCTGGGCAAGCCCCTGATCGGTCAGCATCCTGAACTGGTTCCAGCCTGAAACGACATTCCAGCCATTCGGTATCTGGGCGGCGGGAATGGTGGTAATCGTGTTGTCGGCGTTCTTTGTATAGTTGACGCCTTCCTTGCCCCAGTTCAATAAGGTTATACCGGTTGGGCTGTTGCATTTATCCATAAAATCAAGGTAATAGGCCAGATCCTGGATGGTTTTGGCTCCCACGGTGGAAATAGCCACATAACCCTGATGCCCGTCATTTTGCGGAATCACGTAAGTCTTTCCGGTTTTGTTGGCGACGGCGCCCATAACGCCGACATACTTACCAGCGTCAAAATCCGCCTGGGTCATTAAACCGTTGTCGCGTAAACGGGTTGCGCTCCGGCTTGCCTCGTCGGCAACGTCTATGTGCCAACCAGCCTGGCCCCGTCCGAACGCAAGAGCCCAGTCGCCTGTCGAAGTGGCGGCAAAATCCTTGTTAATCAGGCCTTCGTCATAAAGCCTTTTACTGTAATCCATGGCCTCAAGAAATTCGTCGTATTCAAACCAGGGGGTCAGCTTTCCGTTTCTGTCGCCGAACCTGTTCGGAGCGCCGTGCATTACGGCTAAAGCATTGAAGGGTCCCAGATAAGTGCACCAGTTCATGCCGAATGTGTCGTTGCG
>Ga0268262_10004694_pt1 | contig 13965 bp, 13 predicted proteins | sample TergutNc150P3_FD_190354 | JGI IMG/M metagenome (GOLD analysis project Ga0268262, IMG submission 190354) | Nasutitermes corniger P3 segment gut microbial community from laboratory colony in Florida, USA - Nc150 P3 (SPAdes) (version 2) | ecosystem: Host-associated > Arthropoda: Insects >... | reverse complement strand
TTTTAATTTTAATAATTAAAATAATATGGATAATTATAATAATTTTAAAATATCAATAATTGTTCCGGTTTATAATACTGAGAGATATTTACAAATATGCTTAGATAATATTATTGGACAGACGCATACTAATCTTGAAATAATACTTGTAAATGATGGCAGTACCGATAATAGTCTTTCGATAATTAAAGAATATGCCGCAAAAGATTCAAGAATAATGGTAATTGATATTGACAATGGAGGATTAGGCAGGGCGCGAAATAAAGGCTTGGATGTCTGTACAGGCGATTATATTATGTTTTGCGACAGCGATGATTGGTACGATTTAGATATCTGCGAACATCTTATTAATGCTATAAATTCGGGAAATTTTGATTTTGCCATGTGCGGTATCAGAACAATAAATGATAAAGGTAAAGAATTAAAAAGATATTTTGAATATAGTAATAAAATAGAAATATCTAAGAATGAATTATTAAAACGATATTTCGTTGATGAGTTATTACTATCTTCCTCAGTAAACAAGATATATACCAAGAGGCTATTTAAAGGCCTTCGATATCCTGAAGGAATTTTTTATGAAGATAGATTTATTTCGGTGGATTTATTTTTAAGAACAGAAACAGTAATTTTTACAGGAAAAGTAAAGTATAATTACTATATTCGTCAAGGAAGCATCACTAATAAATCTTTTTCTAAATCAGATATTGATTATGTTAATGTAATGATTCGTGACAAAGAAAAATTGGGAGATATTAGTGAAGAAAATAAAATTAATTCAAAATATTGTGTTGCGGATTCTGTATCACAGAGGATTATAAAGCTAATAAAATCAGGAAAAAATAAAAATATAGAAAGTTATAATTATTTAAAAAATATTCTTAAAGCAGAAATTGCAAAAATGGATGATAAAAATGATAAAAGATATTTTAATGTATATTTAAATAATAGTAATATAATATATTGTAAGATTAGACGTTTTATATGGATATTATTAAGATTTCTTTTAAAGTTAATAAAAAAGATAAAATAAATATATAGAATTTATGGTTTCGATAATTATTTGTTCAATTTCCCCGGATAAATGTAATATTTCTATTGATAACTTCAAGGAGACAGTAGGGTGCTCACATGAAATAATCATATTTGACAACAGAAATACTAAATGGGGCATATGTAAAGTATATAATCACTGTGCACTGCAGGCTAAAGGTGATTTCCTATGTTTTATTCACGAGGATGTTTTTCTGAAGACTATGAATTGGGGTCAAATATTAGAGGATTTTTATAATTCCAATAAGGATTGTGGAATATTAGGTTTTGCTGGGGGCGCTTATTCACCGCGAATGTTTATGAATTGGTATGTTGATATAAGGTTTGAAAATTATACTTTCCCAGGAGAAAGATCTGGTATTTTAGAAACAATAAAGACAAATCCGAAGAACGAGCTTTTTTCAAAAGTAATAACACTGGACGGTTTTTTTTTGTTTACTTCTAGAAATAATTGGATAATTACTAAATTTGATGAAAATACATTCGACGGATTCCATTTCTACGATATGGATTTCAGTATGTGTCATTATTTGAGTGGTAGAATTAATTATGTCTGTCATATAATAGAGGCGACTCATTTATCCAGAGGAACTTATGAGAAAGATTATTTTGATGCAGCAGGTAAATTTAGGAGTAAATATGCTAAATTTCTGCCGCAAAATATAAGTTGCTGTTTTTTTGATCGTATAAAGATGGAATTAAGATCGGCTTTCTTATTTTGGATGTATGGGAAGAGACTATTTATCTCAAACAAGGAATTAAGAAAAGAACTCTATAAGGTTTTGAAATTATATCGGTTCATTTATACATATATCGCAATAAATATTGCATATATAAGGTATAAAATAAGAAAAAGATAATGAAGAATATTTTAATCACTGGCGGCGCGGGATTTATCGGTTCTTCTGTTGCGTTGAAACTCATGGATAAAGGTTATAATGTAACAGTTCTTGATAATCTTTCAAAGCAAATACATGGAGAAAAGCCAGAAGCGTCATTTTTGTATAACAGGATAAAAGACAAAGTAAATTATGTAAAAGGTGATGTGAGCTTTCGTGATGATTGGGAAAAGGCGTTATTAGACCAGGATGCAGTGATACATTTAGCGGCAGAGACCGGAACTGGGCAGTCCATGTATGAGATTGAAAAGTATACGAAGGTAAACATTAGTGGTACTGCTATTCTCCTTGATATTCTCACCAACAAAGAAACCAGTGTCAAAAAAGTAATCGTTGCTTCATCAAGAGCTATATATGGCGAAGGTAAATATTTGTGTGATGAGCATGGAATAGTGTACCCAAGAGAACGCAAAGAACAGGATATGCTCAATAAGGACTTTGAAAATAAGTGTCCTATGTGCGGGAAAAATGTTCAGCTAAAAGCTACTGATGAAATATCGCAGATTCATCCGTCTAGTATTTACGGTATAACAAAACAAGTTCAGGAACAAATGGTGTTTTTATCCTGTAAAAGTATCAATATATCTGCTGTTGCTTACCGGTATCAGAATGTATATGGTCCCGGACAGTCATTAAAGAATCCTTATACAGGTATACTTTCTATTTTTTCTGTGAATATGCTTCATGACCGTCCAATAAACATTTTTGAAGATGGGCAGGAATCTCGTGATTTTGTTTATATTGATGATGTAGTTGACGCGACAATACTTGGTCTTGAAAAAAAAGAAGCGGATTATCAGGTTTTTAATGTAGGAAGCGGAAAAAGTACAACGGTAAATAGGTTGGCGGAAATATTGAAGTTGTATTATAACTCGGACAGTGAAATAAAAATAAACGGGAATTTTCGACTAGGTGATATACGTCATAATTTTGCTGATATTTCAAAAATAAAAAGGTTATTAGGTTTTGTTCCTAAATACAACTTTGAACAAGGAATAAAATTATTTACTGACTGGGTCAAAACAGAAAATATTGACAATAATAATTTGTATCAAGAATCACTCGCAGAAATGCGTAATAAAGGGCTTTTTAAATAATGGAAACAGAAAAAATAGGAATTGTTACCGTATTATATAAAAGTGAAGCTGTCCTTGAAGATTTTTTCAGAACTCTTAACGAGCAAAGTTATAAATATTTTATTCTTTATATAATTGATAATAAATCACCGGATAATTCGTTAGAAAAGAGTAAAGAACTTGCAAAACATTCGTGGTTTGAAACACAATTTATTGAAAATAATGATAATTATGGCGTAGCAAAAGGGAACAATCAGGGAATTGAGGCGGCATTAAAAGATAATTGCGACTATGTTCTTTTGTCGAATAATGATGTTGTTTTACAAGCGGATACAATAGAGAAACTTTATCTTGGATTAAAGGAAATGAAAGCTACTTTAGCTGTTCCAAAAATATATTATTATGGAACTAATAAAATTTGGGCAGTAGGTGGAATTTGGAATTATTTAAGAGGAGGGACTGTACATCTTGGGTTACTGGAAGAAGATTGCGGTCAATGGGATAAATCGACTATTACATCATATGCTCCTACTTGTTTTATGCTTATTATGTCATCGGTCTTTGATCGCGTTGGGATTATGGATGAATCATATTTTATATATTATGATGATACTGATTTTGTATGGCGTGCAACAAAAGAACATACTGAAAAATTAGTATATATTCACAAATCAAAATTATGGCATAAGGAAAGTATATCAACGGGAGGATATGGAAGTGATTTATGCATTTATTACACTCACCGGAATTCTATATATTTTGTGCAAAAACATTTTTCACTTTTTCACCGATTAATAGTATATGGGTTCTTTATTATTCATTATTTATTTAGAAAAACGATAACGATGACAGCATCTAAACGTGCTATTGTTTATAAGGCATATAAAGACGCTATAAGAATGTGTTGTGCATTAAAGTAAAATTAAAGGTGTTTATTAATAAATGAGTTATTCAATTCCATATCTTGTGTTACTTGCATGTTATTTATTCTTAGCAATTATAGGATATAAGGTAAAAAATAATCATGTGCTTTATCAACGGATTATTTTTTTATGTTCTATAATTTATGTGATTTTCTTTGGTTTACGTGGGTTTATAGGATGGGATTGGACAAATTATTATAAAAAATATCAAATGGCATCTAATCTCTTTAATATATCATTTAATTCATCAGTACCGGAATGGGGTTTTACGATTTATATGTCTTTATTCAAAACATTGTTTTTAGATTATTATGCATTTGTGTTTATTAATGTTATATTGCACATATTCTTATTAAATATTTTCCTTAAAAGATATTTACCGCCTGGATATTACGTATTTGGACTTATTGTTTTTCTTGTTATGGGCGGTTTTGGAATGGAAGTAGATGCAATGCGAAATATAATGAGCATATTATTATTCTTATTATCTATAAAATATATTGAAGAACGAAAGATAGGAAAATATTATATATTAAATACCGTTGGGCTATTATTTCATATTTCATCAATTTTTTACTTACCATTATATTTTTTTTTACATAAAAAGATGAATCGAAAGTTGATCGTAGTTATTTTTATTATTGGAATCATAATATTTCTTTTAAAGATAGAATATGTTAAGCCGCTTGTCTTATCTATTTCTAAAATACTTGGCGGAAGAATTCAATCTATTACGAATGATTATTTAAACAGCACAATTTATGGAAAATCTTATGGATTATCTATAGGATTGTTGGAACGGTTATTATCTGCGGTATTGATTATTATGTACTATCCAAAATTGATAAATGCATCAAAGCATAATATAATTTTTATTAATGCTTTTGTCTATTATTTTTTCATTTTTTTTTATTTTAGCGAAATTGCTATCATTAGTATCAGGGTGGGAATGTTATTTGTATTTTCATACTGGATTCTTTGGCCTTCAATTATCTATGTGTCAAAAATAAAAATAAATCGGCAGTTCATTATTTGCGTGATGTTACTTTATTCATTTTTAAAAATGATAGGATTAACCAGATTTCAACTATATCAATATGATAATAAAATATTTGGAATAAAAACATATGAGGAACGGAAAGAGATATTCGATAGAATTGCTCATAATATTTTGAATAATAAAACATGAAAGATTTTATTATTATTACGGGATCTTATCCACCTGATATCTGTGGCATGGCAGATGCTATGCCATTCCTCTTAAATACGAAGACTGGGCAAAATTGGGATATATATTATCAGAAAGATTGGAGATTTTTTACTATATTAAAACATATTAGGCAGATAAAAGATACTAGAGCCAAATATATTCTCATGCAATTTCCAACTCGTGGATACGGTTGGAGTATTGTACCACATTTGTTGTGTGTTTATTTTTCATGGTTTACTAATAGGCGCTTTGGAGTGATTGTACATGAACAATCGCAACTATCTTTAAAGGCATATTTAGTAGAATTACTAATTTTAATTTCGGCCAATCGTATTATTTTTACTACACAATACGAACGTAATTATGCAATTAAGCGAATCCCTTTTATAAGCAAACGCTCAACAATAGTTAAAATAGTTTCCAACATAACAGCGTCATCAAAAATTCGACCTGTAGAAGAACGAAGTATTAATATCATATATTTTGGTCAGATAATGCCACAAAAAGGCTTGGAAAAATTTATTATTGATGTAACATCCTTGACTAAGCATTATAAGGCTGTTATCGCAGGACAAGTCCCGCCAATGTTTGCTGGTTACTACAAGAAAATAGAGAATTTGTGCATACAAACTGGTATTCAGTTAAAAATAAATTTGAACCAAACAGAAGTTTCAGAATTATTGAATGATGCTAAAGTGGCATATCTGCCTTTCCCTGATGGAATTTCTGAACGTAGAGGCTCTGTTCTTGCGTCTTTTATCAATGGAGCAATCGTGGTAACAACATTTGGAAAATTTACAACAAAAGAGCTGGAAAAAGCAACGATTGATGTTTCCGAACAATCGTTACAAAATATTCTTTGCAATAATGCATTGTTAAAAACAAAACAACAGGCAGGGTTGGCTTATATGTGTACGCAGCTACCGCGCGGCTGGGAAGAAATTGCCAAAGCATATGAAGATTTTATAAAAGAAGATAACTATAATTATTATATAAAATAATTCGCAATTAATGGTATTAAAAACGTGAAGAAAATTGCTATTTTATTTGATAATAATCCAATGAACAAAAAATCGGGAATACAGGTTCACTGTGAAAACCTTGCTGAGCTTCTTAATGAAACGGAAATGTTCTCAGCTTCTCTATGTAATGATTTTGAATATTTTCCAATAAGGTTTTTTAGAAAATCAATTTACAAACCAAAATCAATTGAAAAATTTATCTCCGATATAGCTCCTGATTACATTAATGTTCATGGATTTATGTCAATGTTACCAATACTAGTTATTAGTATAGCGCGTAAGAAACGGATACCTGTAATATATACTCCGTGTATGCATCCATTTTATACACTGAAACATCCAGTTATAGGTAAAATTTCGTTTTTACTATTATTAAAACCAATATTAAAATATTTTAGCAAAATTGTTGTTATAAATAGCGAAGAATATAGATTTTTTATTAAATATAACCAAAATTGCTGTGTTATATCTCCTTGGATAAATAAATCATATCTGCCGCGAAACAAAAATAAACATAAACTAAATAAGTTACTATTTGTTGGACGAAATGAGCCAAATAAAAATTTATCTTTCTTGTATAATTTACCTAGAAACAGGTTTACTGTTAATTGTGCTACTGATAAGAAACCAAATAGGGATGATTTTGTTTTTCATGCAAATATCAATGATGAAGAACTTGAGTTTTTGTATGACAGTGTCTCTTTGGTGATAATACCGTCTTGTTATGAGTCTTTTTCTTTTGTAGCTTTGGAAGCTTTGTCTCATGGAACGCCCATACTAATTTCTAACCGTGTTAGAATAGCAGATCATTTAAATGGTGTTTCCGGTTTTACTATATTTCAATATAATGATATTACTGATTTTCAGAACAAATTGGAAATTGCGCTACGAACTGTAGTTGATGTTAATAAAATAGATACTATATTTTCAAAGAAAAGAGCAGTAGAATGTTACAAGAAACTATTCCATTAATATTATATGATAAATGCTGTTTTTCAAATTTATATGCAAAAATTAATTTTAAATTAATGTTTCGGGAGATGCTATGGGTATTTTTAAGAAAATAATGAAAAATGTTTTACCATATTATTTTATACAAAAACATCAAAGGAATGATAATTATGTTTCTTGTGAAACAATGATGGCATTGGATAGGAAACGTCAAAATTTTGTTTTTGAATCCGATTATATAAGAACTTCAACATTAGAACTAATTGCAAATGAAATTTATGATAAAAATATTTTTGGGAATGTTGCAGAACTTGGAGTTTATAGAGGGGATTTCGCTAAATATATAAATATTGTATTCCCCGATAAAAAATTGTACCTATTTGACACTTTTTCAGGGTTTGATAATAGAGACGTTAAGACTGAAATTGAGTATAATTATTCAACTGGGAAACAGGATTTTTCTGAAACTAATGTGGAATTGGTTTTAAGAAAGATGAACAATAGACAAAATTGTGTAATAAAAAAAGGATTCTTTCCTGAGACCGCCCATGAAATAAACGAAACTTTTTCATTTGTTAGTTTAGATGTTGACTTGTATGAATCAATGTACAAAGGGCTTCATTTTTTTTATGAGAAATTGAATGATGGCGGATATATTATGGTTCATGATTATAATAATAAAGGGTATAGTGGAATAAAAGTTGCGTTAAGGAAATTTTCTCAAGAGAAAAAGGTACCTTATTTTCCGATATGTGATGCGTGGGGAAGTGCGGTAATAATGAAAGTATAAAATTAGACGAAATACATCAACCGTATACAACATCAGTGAGTGAATATATTAAGATTGAGCAAAATTATGACTGATAAATTTTCTGTTCTTATGCCTATTTATTACAAAGAAACTGTGAGTAATTTGAATCAATGTTTAGAGAGTCTTGCTGTTCAAACACTACCTGCAACAGAAATAATTATTGTTAAAGATGGATTATTGCCAAACGAATTAGACCAGGCTTTATTATTATGGCAGAAAAAATTACCGCTTAAAATAATTGGTTATGAAGAAAATAAAGGGCTTGTGTATGCATTAAATTATGGTCTTCAATTTTGTTATTATGAATTAGTGGCGCGAATGGATAGTGATGATATTTGTATGCATGATAGATTTGAAAAACAGGTACAATATTTCTGTGAGAATCAGGATATTGTTTTATTATCAGGATTTATAGGTGAATTTTATGATAGACCAAATGATATTGTTTCAATACGGAGAGTCCCTGAAGGAACTTTTAATATAAAAAAATATTTAAAGAAACGCAATGCTTTTAATCATATGGCGGTAATGTTTAAAAAATCTGCCGTTCTTGCAATAGGAAGCTATATGGGTATAAATGGTTTTGAAGATTATGATTTATGGATCAGGTTGATTCAGGCAGGTTATCAAGTTGATAACTTACAAGAAGTTTTAGTTTATGCGCGTATCGGAAATAATATGATTGAGCGGAGAAGGGGAATTACATATGCAAAAAAGGAACTACAATTCTTGTATATTCAAAAAAAAAGGAAATTTATTTCTAATATGGATTTTTTATTATTATTCTTTTTAAAAATTCCAATCAGGTTGATACCTTCAAAGATACTTTCACTTATATATTATATATTTTTACGTAGAGATATTAAATGAACATTACTATCATCGGTGGTTCAGGTTTTGTCGGAACCCGTTTAACAGCACGTTTACTTTCTGTAGGACACAGTGTAAGAATTGTTGATAAAAACGACAGTCGCAAATACCCTCATCTTCGTATTTATACCGATGTTCGAGAACCGGAAACATTGGAAAAGACGCTCGTTGGTTCCGATGTAGTAATAAACCTTGCTGCTGAACACCGGGACGATATTACACCAAAATCATTGTATGATGATGTTAATGTAACAGGCGCGGAAAATGTGTGTAATACTTGCACAAAACTTGGAATCAAAAAAATCATTTTTACCAGTTCAGTTGCTGTTTATGGATTTGCGCCTGTTGGAACAGATGAAGCAGGTAAAATAAATTATTTTAACGATTATGGTCGCACCAAATGGCTTGCAGAAGAAAAATACCGTAAGTGGATTGTTTCTGATTCAGAAAATTCATTAACAATTATCAGGCCAACAGTAATTTTTGGTGAACAAAACCGGGGAAATGTATATAATTTACTACATCAAATAGCAATTGGTAAATTTTCTATGGTTGGTAATGGAAAAAATGTTAAATCAATGGCTTATGTAGAGAATGTAGCGGCTTTTATTGAGTATAATTTAAATAATATACCAGGTGAACATTTGTATAATTATATTGATAAACCAGATTTTGATATGAATACTTTAGTTTCTGAAGTAAATAGAATATTAGGAAGATCTGTGAAATTATTTCATTGGCCTTATTGGTTAGGATATTTTGGTGGTTTATGTTTTGATATATTGGCATTCATTTCACGAAAGAAATTGCCAATAAGTTCTATTAGGGTTAAAAAATTCTGTTCAAATACTGTGTTTGAAGCTTATAATATAAAAAAAACACATTTCGAGGAGCCTGTAGCCCTTTATGAAGGATTGAAAAAAACCATTAATTATGAGTTTATTGATAAAATTAATGATAATGTATTTTATACAGAATAATAATTGATTTTTACAAAGGAGAAAACAAATGGTAAACGAATCAAAAAAAATCGCAATGATTTCTGGGATCACCGGACAAGACGGAGGATATTTAGCAAAATTATTGTTACAAAAAAATTACAGAGTTTTAGGTTTGTATCGTAGAGGTGCTACAGATACTTTTTCAAAATTAAGAGAACATGGAATTTTTGAACAAATTGAATTGCTGGATTTTGATCTACTTGAATTATCAAACATTTGCCGCTTATTAAGAAAATACCAACCTGACGAATTCTATAATTTGGCAGCGCAAAGTTTTGTTGCCGCTTCATGGGAAGAGCCGATTTATACGACGCAGGCGGCTGGAATGGGTGTGTTATACATACTTGAGTCGATCCGGGAGTTTTCTCCGCAAACACGGTTTTATCAGGCATCTACTTCTGAAATGTTTGGAAAGGTTCAGGAGACCCCTCAAACAGAAAAAACGCCATTTTACCCGCGTTCTCCATATGGCGTTGCAAAGCTTATGGCTCATTGGGCTTGTATAAATTACAGTGAAAGTTTTAATGTGTTTGCCTGCTCCGGTATTTTGTTTAATCACGAAAGTCCAATGAGAGGAAAAGAATTTGTTACCAGAAAAATAACTTCTCATTTTGCTGAACTTTTTATGGGTAAAACAACGAAGCCGCTGGAATTGGGAAATCTTAATGCAAAACGTGATTGGGGATATTCGGGTGATTATGTAGAGATGATGTGGAAAATGCTTCAGCATAACAAGCCCGATACTTATGTTATTGCTACTGGTGAAACGCATAGTATTCGTGAGTTTGTTGAAGAAGCTGGTAAATATTGCGGATTTGAGTTAAAATGGGAAGGCAGTGCGGAGACTGAAGTTGGTATTGATATAAAAACAGGTAAGAGCATTGTAAAAGTTAATCCTCAATTTTATCGTCCTGCTGAAGTTGAAATACTTACCGGTAATCCAGAAAAGGCAAAAAAAATATTAAACTGGAATGTTCATGTTGATTTTAAAGCCCTATGCAGTATGATGATGTTGGCTGATATTGAACGGGTTAAAAAAGGAGTGTTATAAAAATATGAAAGAAGCAATTCATCGTTTTAATTTTTTAATTATGTTAATTTTATATGTTATTTTTACTTCATGTAAGACGGTAAAAACTAATATTATTTACGACGAATTAAGCGATGAAATTACGATAAAACAACTTGCTAATACGTCTTCTCTGAATGTGGAACCTAGTAAAATCTATTTTACGTATAAACAGAATAAAAGAGTTATTTCCTGTCCTTCTAATAAAAAAATTAAGGTTGTATCATCGGAGCTGTCATGGTGTACTACAAGCGTTGATAAGGTTAGGGACAATACGTTAATAGAGATTCAAGTAACGAGAAACAATGGACAGGATCGAACGGCAAATATTACGGTTTCCGTTGGGAAAACGGAATCTATTCGGATTGAAGTGAAACAGTACTCTAATGTTCCAGTTCCCATAGAAGGAATACCTATCTTGGCATGGTTTGGCGTGCATGAACATACGGTTGAGCGATACCGCGAAATGAAAGAAGCAGGAATGGACATTAGTCTGGCTTTCTGCGCGAATATGAATGTGTTGGCTACAGCGATGGATGCGGCTAATACAGCAGGAGCCAAGATACTTATTAATTGTCCCGAAGTAGATAATGACACGGAAAATCTCGTTAATCGTTTCAAAGACCATCCCGCTCTTGCTGGTTATTTTATTGGACCAGATGAGCCGTGGGAAGATAAATACCCAGATGTGGGCGCACGGGTCAAAAAGGTACAAGCGTTTGATAATGAACATTTTCGTTACGTGAATCTCGGACTAGTAATATCTACACCCACAGTAGAGAAATACAAGAGTTGTTTTGAGTATTTCCTTCGGGAAGTACCTGTAACACTCTTGTCGGATGATGATTACCCGATTATGCTTGATAACAATGAAGAACGTTTCCTGAGTCATCGTTGGTGGATAGTACTTAGAGCCTTATCGGAAACAGCCAAAAAGGAGGGAATACCTTGGTGGGGGTTTGTGCTTACTACTAAACACTCGGTTACATGGGATGAACCTAACAGGATATTCCCTGAACCCACGATTGCCGACCTTAGATTTCAGGTTTACTGCAACCTTGCTTACGGAGCGCAGGGAATACAGTATTTTACTTATTTGGACGATGGATCGATGCCAGAAAGTAAAGGTCCTATTAAAAACGGAACAAAAACGAACATCTGGTACACGGTCCAGCAAATGAGCAGGGAAATAAAAGGCTTATCGAGTGTATTTTTGGGGGCTCAGGTTATCAAAGTGGAACACTTCGCGATAAATGCTACTGGTGAAAATGGAACTCTTCCGAATTCAACCATGCGGTTTGATTTTGCCAATCGACCAGCGGAGGCGCAAATCATCACAAAAGTAGCTCCTGCAAATGGTACGAATGGAGTTGTGTCTTTCCTGAAAAATGGTAATAGATGTTACATGATAATCATTAATAGCAATTTAGAGGGAGGTTCCAATATGTCTATAACAATTACAGGTGGTGAAGGTTTACAGCTTATAAAAAAAGATGGTACAATAGTTCCTGTATCTTCAGAAAGCAATAATCAAACTGTAACTCCAGGCGATGTGTTAATTTACGGATGGGATTATTAACAGAATTTTTCGTTTCAGAAACATTACTTGAGAAATTCTTTTGTTTTTACGAATCTTTTTCAGAGGATTTTTTAGAATAGGTGTATAAGGCTCTAATAAAATAAAAATTAACTATCATTTACAAGGAGAAAAAAATGAATGACAATGTTGAAATCCAAAACGAAGAAGAAATCGATCTTCTGGATCTATTTGCCGTATTGTTGCGTTACCGGAAGTTTATTGCCGGTATTACCTTGGCATCTATTGCACTAGTTATTGCAGGATATTTTATATATCTTCCAATTAAGTATAAAAATGCTATAACAGGAGTACAGTCGCAAGGTATAATGCAAATGGAAATTGTATCAAAGGCACAGGCTTATGTATCGCAATATTTAGAAGGTTTTATCCTTCGCCCTGATATCATTTATGATTCACTATATACAGCCGGAATGAAAACTTTTTCATATAATAGCGGAACACTAGTCAGCGGAACAATAGCCTTGAATAATGAAAAAAAGAATATTGTCATGTATCTGATAAACTTGTTTTGGATACAGAATCTTGATTTGAACGGAAATATTTATATTCCGGCAGGAAAGGAATACAACAAAGTCTTCGACGTAAGAAGAACAGCAGGAGGAGGTTCAGTTGTTGAAGTAACGCTTAAAGATAAAGATCCTGCAATAATAAAAAGATTCCTGGAATCTATTTTTAAACTATCTACTATAAATGTTGAAAAAAATTTGCGGACTAATGCCAAGTTAATGGTAGACAATTACGAACGTCTTATGAATCTTCCCCAAGTATCTGAATCAGTTCAATTAATGTTAGAGAGAGATTTCGAAACCTATACTTATTTAAAAAACTTTCTTGAAGGAAAAGAATCTGTAGTAAGGCTTATAGGTGAACCTGTATTTGTTGAAATTATGGCTTCTGAACCTGTATTTAAGAAGCAATATATAAAAACAGGATTAATAATTATTTTTACGGGATTCTTTTTGAGTATTATGCTTGCTTTTTTGCTTAACTTTATTCATAACATAAAAAATGATAAAGAATCGATGAAAAGAATTGACGACGCTTTGGGTCATTCAAGCGATAGATGATCGTTAGCCTAAAAGACATTTGTAAAATTTATCCCATGGGTAATCTCCAGGTTCAAGCCTTAAAAGGAGTGAATCTTGAAATTTCAGAGGGGGATTTTGTCGCAGTTGCGGGACCTTCCGGCTCAGGTAAAACTACGCTAATGAACATTATCGGCTTAATCGACAGTTTCAGCCGAGGTAGTCTTATAATTAACAATCTGGAAATAAAAAATCAAAATAGAAGAGAACTTGCCCGTCTTCGCCGCGATCTTTTGGGTTTTATTTTTCAGTCATTTAACCTTCTACCGGTATTAGACGTTTTTGAAAATGTGGAACTTCCACTGATTATTTCAGGTAAAGGCGGGACAAAGGTACAGCGGCGAGATAGGGTAAATTATTTGCTGAAAGAAGTAGGGCTTGCGGACAGAAGCAGA
>Ga0268262_10004693_pt1 | contig 13968 bp, 12 predicted proteins | sample TergutNc150P3_FD_190354 | JGI IMG/M metagenome (GOLD analysis project Ga0268262, IMG submission 190354) | Nasutitermes corniger P3 segment gut microbial community from laboratory colony in Florida, USA - Nc150 P3 (SPAdes) (version 2) | ecosystem: Host-associated > Arthropoda: Insects >... | reverse complement strand
CAGCTTTTTTGTATCGTAGTAATCGGACTTGGCGAATTCTTCAATCTTTTCGTCCGGAAGGGCTTCCAGAAGCTGATCCATATAAGAAAGCACTGTCTTTAATTCTGTTTTCAGGTTTGCGGGGATTTCACCAACGGAAGATGGAGCTGATGGAGCTTTAGCAGGAACCGGTTCGGGAATAACCGGAGCGCTTTTTTTAGGTTCAGGCACAAGCTCTTCGACTTCTTCAACCTCTTCAAGTACTTCTTCCGGTATTTCTTCAATCTCTTCAAATTCTTCCACTACTTCTTCCGGTATTTCTTTTTTTCCGGAAACATCGTTGAAATCAGCTTCTTCTACAACAAAATCTTCGGGGATATCGGGGATAATTGAAAGATCCTCTCCGCCTAGTGGAGCTTCGTCTAAAGGCGGCAATACGATGTTCTCTTCCGGAGATTCAAATTCAATTGAGTCTAAATCAGGGGAGTCCAAATCCGACATATCAAGGCTGATGGATATGTCCTCAAGAGATGGTTCTTCAAGCGGATTGTCCTGGATACCCGAAGAGAGGTCAGGTTCGTCAATTACTGCCCCTGAAAGGTCAATGGATTCATCGGCGGCTGCTTCACTTAACGGGGGAAAATCTTCACTGCCGGCATTATCCGCCAGGGGATCTTCGGTAAGATAGCTCGTGTCCTCAGGCTCAGGGGCGAAGGTCATGGGTTCGACACCATTTTCGATGAGTTCATTTAGCTCGTCAGTTTCATCTGAACTGAAGTCAAGAATGGAGTCGTCCGACATTTCCATTCCGGAGGAAATTTGATTATCATTATTGATAGTTTCATCATTAGTGAAAGAAGAGTTGCCAAGCATTGTTTCGCCTTCGAGGTTCTCCAAATTGGAATCCAATAAATCGATTTCCATATCCAGATCCGCCGTACTAAGGCTTAATTCATCCGAATCGTCATTGTTCTCAGAGAGGCCCATGGCCGCATCCGACCCTGCTTCTTCGGTAAAATCTGCCGTGTTGAGAATATTGTTCAGTTCATCGCCGGTGAGAGCAATTTTCTCATCATCCTCTTCTCCGAGGAAATCCTTTTCCTTGCTTTCGGCCTGAGGCGTTGCTGCTTTGAGGCCTGAAAACTCTTTTTTAAGCGTGCTTAATTCGCTTCTTATTGAAGACAGTTCTTCGGCAATCTTCATTAATAACTGTGTGGAAAGATCCAAGGTTTGAGTTTCCTTTTTTGTTTCTTTTTCTGCGGAAAGTGCCGGAGTGGAACTGCTGATATTTGATACAATACCTTCAGGTACGGCGGCGATTGCGGGAGCTTCTGAAATTACGCTTTCAATATCGGCGTCAATTTCAATAGGTTCGTTAGATTCGAATGAATCTTCTGATTCTGTGAAATCTTCTGTGGAATTTGGTGTTCCAACAAATTCGTCCATGGAAATTTCTTTAAAACCTTCATCGTCTTCGGAGGCTGGTTCAGGGGAATCTATATCTACGGAATCTAATCCTATAGAATTCAATTCTACCGGATCCGCGAGTTCCCCAAAATTAAAAACATCGCTGTCATTGTCTTCTTCTTCGCTCATTTTGTCATCTGTATCAAAATCAGGCAGGTCATAGTCGTCTTCTGGAATATTTAATGAATCATCGTTGTCCTGGCTTACGGCCCCAAATGTATCAAAGTCGGGGAGATCCTCCAAATCAGGTATTGCCGAATCTAGATCATCTGTATCTGGCATTTCGGTGGAAAATCCATCAGCTTCTGGCAAATCCAGGGACAAATCCTGGGGCTCGCTTTTTACCCAAACGCCGTACTCATCCAATTCATCAGAGGATCCAATGGTTCCGCGATCAGCAAATATAGAAGGTTTTTTATCTTTTGCCATGAAATGCTCCCGCTAAATAACACATGACTGTAAACGAGTATACCTCTATACTATTATCGGCTATAAAAAATAATCCTCCACGACATTTTATGGAAATGTTAGTGATATTCACATTTTAAATGGTATCCCAATGCTTTTCCTGTTGTCAATGGCTACTTTTTAAGGTTTTTCCCACATTTCTAAAGGATAACGGGGAAAATTCCGTTAATTTAAGTAATGAAAATGACCAAATACCTCTTCTCGCTTTGGGCAGGGGTTTTGATATACGCCTCTCTATTCCTGTTATCCGGCGCTAAAGGGTTTTCCGCCTACCAGCAGCTTGAAAATGAACAGAAAAAACAGGAAGCAAATATAGAATCCCTGAAATCGATAAATCAGGAACTGGAGGACTCAATGAATTCCCTCCTTTACGATAAGGACACGCTTGCTGTTTATGCGCGTGAACAGGGCTATGCCTCTTCCAGGGAAAAGTTTATGCGTATTGTCGGCCTTGGGGTTAATCAGAAAAATAAAACTAACCCCGGCAAGGTTATTGCCGTTGCCGAGCCTCAATATACGCCGGACAGAACTATAATAATGATTGCTTTCTGCTCAGGTGCCAGTATTTTTTTATGCATGGTTGTTTTTGACATACTGAAGCTCTTCAGGGACCCCTTATAGGGGATTAGGTTTAATAGTACGATCGGATTAAAACCGCGTCCCTGGCTGTTTCATAAAGCAGTTCAGTATCGCCATTCTGCAAAACCCGGATTTCGGTCGATGTTTTTGTTCCCCTAAGGCGGTTTCCGCCGGAATAAAGCATGAATTCCCAGCGCATCGGCTCCGCCTGCTCGGAAAGCAGTTTCGCGATTTCAGGCGGGTTAGGATAATAAAAGCGTTCGATATTGGGAGAATTCTGCCAAATTTTGAGGGTATTGTTTTCGATAACGTAGCTTAGGTTCATCTGCACACCAGATGAAAAGAAGGCGGTTCCTCGTTTCCCGGGCTGAAGGCGTATAATCTCTATCCCCGGTTCTCCCCGCCATGTTCCTGTTATGCTGTTTTCGGTGATTTTTTGCGGGGTTTCCCGTCCGTCATTTACCGCGGCCGATTCCATTTCGGAAAGGAGGGGGAACTTTATGATGCTTTCCACAAGTGAACGGGATCTTAATACAAGATCTCCGGCTGTTTTGTGCTCTGTGGTGGTTTTGGCAATTTCATTGGTATGGGTATTGCGAATTTCCAGTGTAAAAATCCGGGTATTCCGTTCAAGGTAAATGCTCCCCGAAAGGATATAGTCGGGATTTTTGTTCCAGGAACCGGTTAAAAGTCCATCGCTTAATAGATATGTGTCAGAGGGAAGGTTATCGTAACTAAAAATCAGTTCGCCTGCATCCGAGACATAAGACTGGATCAAGGACTCAATAAAGTAGGTCTCTTCATTGCTTAGCCCCTGGGAAACAAAGGGAGTAAAACGTATAACCGGCCTGGTATCCTGAGCCCAAATAAAAGGGAAAATAACATATAAAACGAATAACAAAGCGAATTTTTTGAACATAGGCATAACTTTAAGTATAGCACCAAAGGGGCGGGAATTCAGGTTATTGCTATTCCCGCTTTGCCCAGTTCCCTCGCTTTTCTTGCCAGGGATTCAGCTTTATCTGCGGGGCTCTCAAAGGCGTTCCAGGCGTCGTCAAGGCAGTTTCCGCCGATAAATGGCCTGAAATACCAGGGGGAGTTATCGGTCAGGGGGGCAAGCGCTTCGATGTCTTTTTCGTTGATGAAGTCTTCGGGCAGCGCCAGAGTACGGTATTCGTGGGTAACCTGGCGGATTAACTGGGCGCTTTGGCGGAGCAGCGAGGCGGGGTCGGTGACAGTCACCCCTTTGCCAAGCAGCTCCCTGTATCGCTCGGGAGCAATTTTCAGATCAAGGGCTACATAATCGGGCCGGCTTTCTTCTGACAGGAAAAGTTTTTCCAAAAGCGAGGGAAACATGCCGTTGGTGTCCAGCTTTACAGGCAGGGTTGTTTTTTTTATTTCTTTTATAATGTCAGGAAGCTCAGGGCAAAGGCATGGCTCCCCGCCGCTTAGTACCACGCCCCCAAGAACCTGCTTACGCTTGTGTAAATGGGCCAGGCCCTCTTCAATGCTGATATGGCCTTCTTGCACACCGGTAATTAACTGGCGGTTATGGCACCAGGGACAGCGAAAATTACAGCCGTAGAAAAAAAAGACCGACGAAATACGCCCAGGATAGTCAACAAAGCTGGTTTTCCTGAGCTGTATTTTAACGTCTGCCATTATTAATAGCTTATCCCTAAATAAAACGAACATAAATAAATCTCACACAAAGTACACTAAGACACAAAGAACGGCGCGTTATTACCAAATCACGTATCCAAACTACTCTTTTCTGATAAAAAAATAGAAAAAGTCGCTTAGTTTACTAACTAACTATGGTCCTTTGTGCCTTTGCGTCTTTGTGTGAGGTATTAAAAATAAGATCTAATCGGAAGCAAGCAGCCTGCCGATTGTTTCCGCGTTTCCGGCCCTTGCGAGTTCCTCGCCTCCGGAGGAAATGAGTATTGCCGTCGGGGTAGACATCACGTTGCGTCTTACCGCCTCGGCCATGCCTTCCGCCGTATCGGCGTTTACAAGCTCAACGGGGATGCCCAGTTTTCCCGCCGCGGCCTTGGCAGGAGGACAGGCCGGGCAGGAAGCGCGGATGAAAAGCAGAAGCAATGATTTTTCTGTCGGAACAGGCTGGGGAGAAACGGCGGCGCGTAAATCATTTATGCGGTAAAGTTGCCGCTCGCCGTATTCCTCCCTTTTCCCCAGGTTCCAGTTTCGTACCGAACGGTAATACCCCACGATACGGCTGTAAACTTCCGCCGGCGTCCCTTCCACGGATAAAAGGGCCTCCCTCGCCTCGGTTAAATCTCTTTCGATGTCCTCAAGGTTTCTCATGAATCTCTCCTGCACAGTGCTATATTTTGTTAATGTTGCTAAAGCAACGCTAGAACTGTTTCCCTCTCTTTTTCCAATACCGCGATTTTCTCGCGGAGTTCGTTTTCTTTTTCTTCCCTGCATTTCTGGCAGGAAAAATGCTCGCCTTTCAGGTACCCGTGTACAGGGCACACCGAAAAGGTAGGCGAAATTGTAAAATATGGAATCCGGTATTTGCCGGCTATTGTTCTTACCAGATCCCTGCAAACCCGCCAGTCTTCTATAGCTTCGCCAAGGAAGCAATGGAAAACCGTGCCGCCGGTATAGGCAGTCTGGAGTTTTTCCTGCAGATCCAGGGCCTCGAAAATGTCATCGGTTTCCATTACCGGAAGCTGGGTCGAGTTGGTGTAGTAAGGCTCGGCCTTTCCGGCGCTGATGATACGCGGATATTTCTTTTTGTCGTGCCTGGCAAGCCGGTAAGACGTAGATTCGGCGGGGGTGGCTTCCAGGTTAAAAAGTTCCCCGGTTTCTTCCTGGAAGTCCGCAAGCTTGTTCCGCATAAAGCCCAGGACCTCAAGGGCAAAGGAGCGGCCCCTTTCGGTGGCTATGGTGAATTCCCTGCCCAGGAAATTTAACAGGCATTCGTTCATGCCCACTAACCCTATGGTGCTAAAGTGGTTGTCCAGGTTTTTGAGGTACCGCCTGGTATACGGGAAAAGCCCGCCCTCTAAAAGACGGTTGACGATTTTGCGTTTGATCCTGAGGCTGTCTTTTGCAAGTACCATTAGCTGCTGCAGGCGGCGGTAAAAATCTTCCTCGTCCTTGGCGAGGTAGCCGATCCTGGGAAGGTTTATCGTAACAACCCCTATGGAGCCGGTAAGCTCGTCGGAGCCAAAAAGGCCGCCGCCGCGCTTTCGGAGTTCCCGTTTATCCAGTTGAAGGCGGCAGCACATGGAACGTACATCTGAAGGATTAAGGTCGGAGTTGACGAAATTCTGGAAGTAGGGCGTACCGTAGCGGGAAGTCATCTCAAAGAGAAGCCGGGCGTTGCCGCTTTCCCAGTCAAAATCGGAAGTGATGTTGTAAGTCGGGATGGGATATTGGAAACCCCGGCCTTCCGCGTCCCCTTCAAGCATAAGCTCGATAAAGATGCGGTTTACGCGGTTCATTTCTTCCTGGCAGTCTCCGTAGCAGAAGTCTTTTTCCTTCCCTCCTACCAGGGCTTTTTTCCCCTTAAGATCGGCCGGCGCTGTCCAGTCCAAAGTGATGTTGGTGAAAGGCGCCTGGCTCCCCCAGCGGCTTGGTGTATTCACCCCGAATATAAAACTTTGCAGGCATTGCTTGATTTCCTTGTCGGAAAGTTTGTCTGCTTTTACAAAGGGGGCGATGTAGGTGTCAAAAGAAGAAAAGGCTTGAGCGCCGGCCCATTCGTTCTGTAAACAGCCCAAAAAATTCACGGCCTGCTGCATCAGGGTTGAAAGGTGTTTGGCGGGCTTGCTGGTGATCTTGTCTGCAACCCCTCCCAAACCCTCTGTAACGAGCTGTCTTAACGACCAGCCGGCGCAGTAGCCTGAAAACATTGAAAGATCGTGAATGTGAAAATCCGCGTTCCGGTGCGCGGAGGCGATTTCTTCCGGGTATATATTTTTTAGCCAGTAATTGGCAGTGATGCTTCCAGAGTTGTGAAGGATAAGCCCGCCCAAAGAATAATTGACGTTGGCGTTTTCGTTTACCCGCCAGTCCGACTGTTTCAGGTAGCCGTCCATGGTGCTGTCAATATCCAGCATTAGTTTCTTGGCGTCCCTCATTGCTTCATGGCGGGCTCTGTACAGGATATAAGCCTTGGCTACCCTTGTTTCTTTTTCTTCGATAAGGGTGTTTTCTACTAAATCCTGAATTTCCTCGATGGCCGGAATGGAATTGGGGTGCCGTGAGGACATCATTTCGCGGATTGAAGCCTCTACCCTGGCGGTCACTTTTTCAATTCTGGCCTGCAATTCCTCCGGGCTTTTTCCGGTCTCCGCCGCATTAAAGGCCTTTCTTACGGCGTTTGAAATCTTGGTCCGGTCGTAGCCCTCTATCTCCCCCGACCTTTTGACCACCTGCTTAATCAAAACCTACTCCCTTTTTTCTTCACTCTTTTCTCCGTCTATTTTTTGAATTTCCCGCAAGAATTCGTCCAGATTTTCAAAATGCCGGTAAACTGAAGCAAACCTTATATAAGCCACTTTATCCAGGGCGGCTAATTTCTCCAGTACCAGATCGCCGATTGACGCGGCGTCAATTTCGTGGTTTACCTTTCCCAAAATGGCGGCTTGATCCTCGATCTCGTTTACAAGGCTTTCAATACCCATTTGAGAGACAGGCCGCTTTTCCAGCGCACGACTTACGCCGCGCTCAATTTTGTCTCTGTCAAAGGGCTCCCTGCGGCCGCCCCTTTTAATTACCATGAACTGCTTGTCTTCAGTCCGCTCATAACTGGTGAAGCGGTAACCGCAAGACGTACATTCCCTCCTTCTGCGTATGGCGTCTCCGTTTGCCAGGGTTCTTGATTCAATTACTTTGTCATCAAAGCTGCCGCAATGTGGGCAACGCATCTAGTGCTACCTCTACTATTATATCGGCATATAGCGCCATATATACAGTGGTTTATCTTGTTGTAATCATTATAACACGCTACATATTGTGTAACAATAGTTTTGAGGTCGAAATTTGATGAAAAAAGTGAAATTTTTACTTAATTTTGCGCTTTGACCGATAAAATCAAAATTTTAGTTGTATTTAGGTTTCAGGCCTGCTATGCTAATGCGATGAAGATAGGCATAGACACTTTTGCCTGCGACGGCGGCAAATCGGCAATTGGCGTCTATTTAATGAATATTTTGAAACGAATACCTCCTTCCGGGGATGACTATTTTGAGCTTTTTGGCTGGAATTATGACCGTTTTGCATACAGCGAGGCTGCGCGGGATTTGGAATTTATCCCCAGATGTACAATAAACAGCCGATTGGCTAATTCTTTTTGGCATATTGTACGGTATCCCAAGTTGGCCCGGCAGAGAACCTGGAACGCCTGTTTTTTCCCTGCCGCCCATAGGAGGCTGCCCTTTGGTTCGCCCTGTCCAACAGTTGGGGTTGTTCACGATATGGCCCCCTGGGTGGAAAGGAAAGGCCGCGCTCAAAAAAAAATGATTATCCGTATGCTGCTTCCCAGTGCCTTTAGAAGGCTGGACAGGATTATCGCGGTTTCATCGTGGATCAAGCAGGAACTGATGGAAAAAACAGGCATTAAGGAAAAAAGGATCGAAGTGGTTCCCAACGGCATTGATCTTACAGCCTTCTATCCGCGTCCCAGGCTGGATGAAAGCGTAGTGCTTATCCAGCCCTTTAGTTTCCGGCGCCCATACGTACTTTACGCTTCCAGAATAGAACACCCCTTTAAGAACCATGTAAAACTTATCGAGGCGTTTGGTATTTTTAAGGAAAGGACCAGATATCCCCATCGCCTGGTACTGGCCGGCGCCGACAGCAAGGGTGCGAAAAAAGTTAAAGAAGCCGCCAGAGCCTCTCCTTACCGGAACGATATTTTCTTTACCGGACATTTTCCTGCCGCAAGCCTTCCGGAATTGTATTCCGGCTCTGACATAGTCGTTATACCTTCAATGTATGAAGGATTTGGCATGGGGATTCTGGAAGCGATGGCCAGCGGAGTACCGGTAGCCTGCGCCAGGGCGGCGTCTTTACCTGAAGCGGCCGGGCACGCGGCACTTTATTTTGATCCCCTGGACGCTGAAGATATGGCCGAAAGAATGATAACCTTGACCGCCAACAGGGATGTTCACAGAAAGTGCCGCAACAAAGGCCTGGAACAAGCCCGTAACTTTTCCTGGGATATTTGCGCAAAGCGTACTTTGGAGATTATTCGAGAAACCGCATCTGAGTTATAAAAAAACCTCTCACAAAGTGCACCAAGGCACGAAGAAAAATGCGTTATTACCAAATCGCATATCCCAACTACTCTTTTCTGATAATTAACATGAAAAGACGCATGGCTTACGAACCGGCTATGGTTCTTTGTGTCTTAGGAGTCTGTAGGAAAAGTATTTTTTTCAAATATCTCTCGCCAAGACGCATCGGACTTTAGTCCGCAGACGCAGAGGAAGAAGGATATAGTAATTCCTTATATTATAAAGAATTACGAATTCTTTTTTCTTCTTCTTTGCGTTCTTTGCGTCTCCGCGCCTTTGCGTGAACCTCTTTTCCGAGGTTTTTCTACAGACTCTAGTGCCTTGGTGTGAGTTATTCTGGAATAAAATCTTAGCCCTGATTATAGTATCTGGCTCTTTCAAGACAGTCTTTGCAAAGGGCGTGTTTTAAGGACCTGAGTTTTTTCCCGCACCTGGGGCAGCGTCCGCTTTCTTTACGCTCGGCGTATTTTTCCCGCCTTTTTTCATTTATCTCGTCCCGGTGTCTTTCCTGGAAACGCTGCTGACGCAGGCGGTTTGATTCTCTTTCATCTTGTGTAGGCATTGTTCAAAGGCTCCTTGCGATAGTTTATAGTATCAATACTGGTTTTACAATATAGTCAACTATAAACAGTACGACAAACGCATGAACATTTAAGTCTTTTTATGATTCATGAGCCCAAAAATGAGCCATGAGGTACCAAAAAAAGAGCCATGTGGTACCAAAAATAGAGCCATCTGGCACCTACCCTTTCTCTATTAGTGTGGTACCATAATATTCCAAATACTAATAAAGGAGAAATACAATGAAAAAGAGTATTTTAGTTTTGGCTCTCCTTGCAATCCTGGCAACAGGGGCTTTCGCGCAGGGGTTTTCTATGGCGGCGGGCGGCGGCCTGCTTTTTGACTGGAGCCTCGTCGGCAACGGTTATAAAGGAACTATTGATGTGCCTGGAATGCCTGGTAGTTATGAAGCAAATGTGCGGAACCTCTCGATAGGCGGCTTCGGGTTTTTCGATGCTACCTACGCGGAACTGGATGTCAGCTTTGCCTATGGAAGGTTAACAGCCAAATCTGTTGGTTCATATTATGGTTCCAGTTTTGGTGTGAATGTAGGTGCCAATGCGCTCCAGCTCGGCTTCACGCTCCTGGGCAAGTACCCAATAGGTTTGGGCGGTTTTACCCTTTTCCCCCTCCTCGGCGCCGACTACAACATTATGCTTATACAATGGGACAAAGATAATCCTTCTTACGATAGAGCCGGGGAATCAAACCAGTTCGGCCTCCTCGCCGGCGCCGGGCTTGATTTTCCTTTCGGAAGCGCTCTCTTCCTTAGGGCCGAAGCCATGTTCCACCTCCGCTTCCCTAGCAAGATTTGGAGGGATGTGGCAGCAACAACGAGTGTGGGTGGTTATCATGCCTTCAAAGCGACCTATGGCATGGGCCCCCGTATCCAGATCGGTCTGGGCTACAAGTTCGGCGGCGGCAGCGCGAGTTCCTCATCGTCGCGATCAGGTAAATACATGGTTGTAAACGCCGACACGCTGAATGTCAGAAAGGGACCATCGGCGGATACTGCCCTTGTTGGATCACTACCGCGCGGTACTCGTGTTGAAGTGCTTAGCAATTCAGGTACGTGGTGGAAAATCAAGTCCGGAAAAATTGAGGGGTATGTCAATTCCTCATACCTCAAAACACCTTAAAGCCTGGTCACTGTTTTCATACGGATCGCCTCGCGGTTCGTAATACTATAAAAGGAGTAATAAAATGAAAAGAGGTATTTCTGTTTTGGCTCTCCTGGCAATCGTGGCAACAGGAGCTTTTGCGCAGGGGTTTTCTATGGCGGCGGGCGGCGGTGCGCTTTTTGACTACAGCCTCAATAATGGTTTTAAAGTGAGTATTGATGTTGCGGGAATTAGGGGTAGTAGTGTCGCCACTGTGCAGAACCTCTCCATAGGCGGCTATGGCTTTTTCGACGCTACCTACGCGGAAATGGATGTCAGCTTTGCCTATGGAAGGATAACCGGAAAATACGAGGCTAATGGTGCGCTTGCGTGGATGACTGATATGGACCTTGGAGTTGGTAACGCGCTCCAGCTCGGTTTCACGCTCTTGGGCAAGTACCCAATAGGTTTGGGCAGTTTTACCCTTTTCCCCCTCCTCGGCGCCGACTACAATATTGTGCTTTCTTACAAGAATAAATATGGTAATTATGATAAACACATGGATTTAAGCCAGTTCGGCCTCCTCGCCGGAGCCGGGCTTGATTTTCCTTTCGGAAGCGCTCTCTTCCTTAGGGCCGAAGCCCTGTTCCACTTCCGCTTCTTCGATAAGTTAACAAATGATGCGATAAAAGGTTTTGATACGAGTTATGGTGGGAGTCTCGATAAGAAATATGGCATGGGCCCCCGTATCCAGATCGGTCTGGGCTACAAGTTCGGCGGCGGAAGCGCGAGTTCCTCTTCCTCATCATCACGATCAGGAAAATACATGCTCGTAAATGCCGATGCACTGAATGTCAGAAAGGGCCCATCCGCTGATACTGCCCTTGTTGGAACGCTGTCGCGCGGTACTCGTGTCGAGGTGCTTAGCAATTCAGGTACGTGGTGGAAAATCAAGTCCGGAAAAATTGAGGGGTATGTCAATTCCTCATACCTCAAAGCGCCTTAAAACCTGGTATTTTGGAACATTTAAATGTTTACAAGAAGAGTTCTCGCAAAGACGCGAAGACGCCAAGTTATTGTTTGCACTATTATCGTTATTCGTTCAAGATCTTTATTTTGGATATAATATATCTTGTATAATGCGAAAATTTATCGAACATAAACTTTGCGACTTTGCGCCTTGGCGAGAGGAAAATTCGGATAATGTTTGTAAAGGTTTAGGTGTTACAACTGGTCACTATTTTTATGCGGGCCGCCTGGCGGTTCGTAATACTATAAAAGGAGCAATAAAATGAAAAGAGGTATTTCTGTTTTGGCTCTCCTCGCAATCGTGGCAACAGGAGCTTTTGCGCAGGGGTTTTCTTTGTCGGCAGGCGGTGGTGGGCTTTTTGACTACAGCCTCAACAACGGTCTACAAACACACATTTCAGGATCAAAGGTTTATGCAGGTTATAATAACCTCTCCTTCGGCGGCTTCGCCTTTTTCGACGCTACCTACGCGGAACTGGATGTCAGCTTTGCCTATGGAAAGCTTAGCTATGTTGTAAAGGGCGGCGGTGAGGTTGAAGAAGGAATGGCCGGTAACATGCTCCAGCTCGGCTTCTCGCTCCTGGGCAAGTACCCAATGGGTTTGGGCGGCATAACCCTTTCCCCCCTCCTCGGTGCCAACTACAACCTGGTGCTTTCAGGCAAGAACCCGGAAGATGGCAGCCGTATTGAAAAACCCATGAATTGGAGCCAGTTGGGCTTCCTCGCCGGTGTAGGACTAGATTTTAATTTCTCAAGATTTGTCTTCCTTAGGACCGAAGCCCTGTTCGGCCTCCGCTTACCCAGTAAGGAAATGAAAAATGAGAAAAATAGGGCCGGTAGTGGTCCCGATGCTCTCAGTGGTGTCAAGACTACGCTTGGCATGGGCCCCCGTATCAAGATCGGCGTGGGCTTCAAGTTCGTCGGCGCATCACTATATATGCTTGTAAATGCTGACACACTGAATGTCAGAAGCAAGCCATCCGCTGATAGTTCCGTTGTTGGGGTAGTAGCGCGTGATACTCGTGTTCAAGTACTTGATAAATCAGGTACGTGGTGGAAAATCAGGTCCGGAACCATTCAAGGGTATGTCAATTCCACATACCTTAAAGCGGAATAGTAATCCGTCAACGTTAACGTTAACGTTGACGTTAAATTGAAGGCGCCTGCCGCCGTTTTTGTACATCGTGTTATTAAACAAGCCTACGCTCACAAGAGCGTAGGTTTTTTACAGATTTGAAACTTCATATATCCCCAAGACAAATCCCTTCCCCTGCCCGTATTGCTCTTCTTGCCTTTAGCCCGATAATCTGCTCTTCCCAGGAAGGTGACAAACCCGGCGTAAGTATTTTTTCGGTACGGAGACAGGCAATCATGTCTCTTTCGATGCGTTCGCCTTCATTTATGTCCCTGAGCGCGTGTATGGAGCGGTTAGTCCGCGTGTAGTTTGCCTTTTCCGATGGGGCAAGGCGCTTTATTCCGTCGCCAAGGACGCTTTCTACCAGGTCTTTTCCGTATTCACTGCACATTGCGTCAATAGTTGCCTCTGGGCCTGCTTTTTCGGCCCTGCGAACCGCCTTAACCATTTGGGCAAATTCTGCCGGAGGCAGGGCAATGGGATCGTCCAGCCCGTTGTCTGAACGCGAGAGGCAGAAGTGTTTTTCGATTACGGCGGCCCCCATAGCGGTTCCCAGAGCCGGTACCAGGCAGGGATCCAGACTGTGATCGCTGACGCCTGTCGGAACGCCGAAAACCGAAGACAGGCTCTTTAGAACCCTCAGGTTGTAGTCCCTTTCCGGGGCCGGGTAGGAAGTTACGCAGTGTAAAATGCATACTGGAGGCCCTCCATTTTCACCAATAATCGAGAGGGCCTCTTCAATGTCTCCCAATTTGGAAACCCCGGACGAAAGCAAAACGGGCAGGTTGTAAGAGGCGATTTCCCTTAGCAAAGCGGAATAATTCAGCTCAGGAGAGGCGATTTTTACGCATTTTGGCTGCAATGTGTTTAATTCACGTGCGCTTTGAAGGCCGAAAGGTGTGCAAAGAAAGATTAGCCCTCTTTTTTCAACTTTTTCCTTCATTTCGGCGAAAAAGGAAGGGGCTACTTCCAATTCCTTGAACCTGTCAAACAGCCTGATTTTCCCTCCCGGCAATTCCACTTCGCCGGTATTGGGGTGCAGTATTTCATGGGCATAGACGATTTGAAACTTTATGCAGTCCGCCCCTGCTTCTGCCGCCGCCTCGATAAGCTCCCCTGCCTTAACAGGGTCTGCTCCGTGGGAAGTCCCTAATTCCGCGATGATTAAGACGTTTTCCAGGTTATATTCGGTGTTATTTATTAAGATTTTTTCGTTTTTCACTATATACCCTCTCGACTTTTTTCTTATAAAGGAGTATAATCATTCTGATAATGATTGATTTTCGCTTTATAATGTGCTTATATAGTAATATCAATCACACTTATTAACAACGAAGGAGTTTATTTATGAAGACTTTAACCTGCGATATTTGTG
>Ga0268262_10004692_pt1 | contig 13970 bp, 12 predicted proteins | sample TergutNc150P3_FD_190354 | JGI IMG/M metagenome (GOLD analysis project Ga0268262, IMG submission 190354) | Nasutitermes corniger P3 segment gut microbial community from laboratory colony in Florida, USA - Nc150 P3 (SPAdes) (version 2) | ecosystem: Host-associated > Arthropoda: Insects >... | reverse complement strand
AAATAGCAGGCGGCAGCATCCGCGTGCAGGCAACAGCCAACGCCATAATGCTGGAAAATTTGCCAAGGAACGCAAAGGTACAGGTGTACACCCTGCAAGGCAAGCAAATATATTCCGCCAATTCTGAAAATAACCATCCTGCGGATGTTCGCCAGCGAGAAAGTAGCGGAGAGGCGTCTCAAATTCTGAGAATTCCGGTTCAGACAAAAGGAATGTACATAGTAAAAGCAGGCAGCCAAACGTTGCGTGTAGCAGTAAGATAACTTTTGGCACGCTTTTTGCGTGTCACCCCTGTGATATGTCTATTGCAGGAACAGATAGCCTTGGAGCGCGTTTTTCAAACGCCGCTTCCGATGATGCCAAAAAATGGAAAGTCGCGCAGGAATTTGAAGCACTATTTGTTCATCAAATGCTAAAATCTATGCGGAATACCGTCCCAAAAGACGAAGATATGAGCACTGGCAGGAGAATTTTCACAGAAATGCTAGACGAACAGATTGCAAACACCGCAAGCCGAACAGGTAATTTTGGTTTAGCACAGATGATTTACAAAGAACTCGCAGGCAAAGATGCCACAAGCCCACAAAAAATAATGGCATCGCAAAACGCATACAACTGGCAACCCACCAAAGCCTCCGAAAAACAGATAGACACTTGGATTTCAGAAGCATCCGAAGTTATGGATTTGGATAAAAATTTAATCAAGGCAATGATTAAACAGGAAAGCGCAGGAAATTCTCTGGCACGTTCCAGCAAAGGCGCAAAAGGGCTTATGCAGCTTATGGATTCCACAGCCAAAGATATGGGTGTTGTAAACCCATACAACGGGCGGCAAAATATTATGGGCGGAACAAAATACATAAAACAGCTATTGGCTCAATTTAACGGCGATGAAAGCAAAGCCCTTGCCGCTTACAACGCAGGGCCAAGCAAGGTTGAGCAATACGGTGGCATTCCGCCGTTTAAGGAAACGCAAGATTATGTTAAAAATGTTCTCAAATATAAAGAACAATTTTCACAAGAGGAGGCTCTATGACTTTTGAAAAGGAATTTGAAGCTCTAGTGATAATACTGGGCAAAATGAAACAGCAATATGCTATGTTCAAAGAGACTCTTATAAAACAGCGAGCTGCTATAATAGCTAACGACAAAGCAGAATTAACGGAAATTTTGGATAAAATAGAAGGCATATACGAAGGCATAAACATACTTGAAACTCGCCGTATTTACAATATGAACATATTGGCTCAGAATGCAGATTCGGAGATTAAAACAATTCGCGACATAGTTAAAGCCTTCCCAGAATTTGACGGCAAAAAACTGGAAAATATAGCATTGGAATTAAAAAAGGAAGCCCAGGAAGTAAAAAATATTTCAGCATCAAACGCAGAACTATTGGAAATTTCTCGCAGCATAATTAAAGAAACCATAAATACAATAATGAGCCAAAACGTAGACCCACGCGACCGCGCCTGGCGAACCTACGGAAACGGCGGGGCTTACTCCAGAACCGTCCGTAGGGAGCCAGTGCATTTGGTGAACAGGCAAGGCTAAGTCCCCTTAATTTTCTACATTCTCCCTATGGAATATTGGTTAAATTTGTTTACGACCAGCATTGCCGCCAATATCATTTATCTGGCGGTTCCATTAATTCTTTTAGCTGTAGTGGTTTCCGCAGTTCATCTGGATAAAAAAAGCATTCCCGTTATTCTAGTAGCTCTGTTCGCCGGAATTATCTTTGGCAAAGACGGGCTTAAGTTCTGGGAATTCGACAATATGATTTTGGCAAACCAACTCGCAAACGTGGCTTTGGTTTTTGTTCTGTTTCACGGCGGATTTTGCACGGAAAAAAACAATTTGAAACTTGTCGCTTTGCCTGCGGTGGGGTTGGCCTCTTGGGGAGTTCTTTTAACAGCGGTATGTACATTTGTCTGCTTGTATTTTATTTTGGGCTGGGATAAAAACCTGGCTCTCTTGCTGGCTGTGATAATATCTTCCACGGATGCGGCAGCAATATTTTCAATTTTAAGAAAACAACCCCTTGGCCATAAACTCAGCTCAACCATAGAAATAGAAAGCGCGGCCAATGACCCTATGGCTATCTTGCTCACAATAGTGACCGTGCAAACCCTAACTTCTTCCAGCGAGAATTTGAGTTTTAATGTTTTTGTTTGGCAATTTTTATGGAAATTCACCGCCGGCCCTCTTTTCGGCTACGTAATAGCGAAGATGACGGTGCGGCTCATAAACAGGCTAACTCCGCAGGAAAATGGATATTATTACATAATATTGCTATGCACTGCATTATTCACTTATGGCTTTACCGAGGCACTCAATGCAAGCGGAATGCTGGCTGTTTTTACCGCTGGCATTGTTCTTGGAAATATGCAGTTTGTGCATAAGCAGGGTGTTCATAATTTTTCGGCTGCCATATCTATGATTTCAAACATTTTGCTCTTTGTGCTTTTGGGCGTTTTAGTTGAGCCGCGTAGCTGGTTTAATGAAAATATGGCTTTGAAAGGGATTTTGCTTTTTGTTTTCCTGTCTTTTGTGGCAAGGCCTATTGCGGTATTCTTGGGAACTTTTGGAATGCGCATCCCGTTTAAGGAGCGGCTGTTTATAGCCTGGGCAGGGCTGCGAGGCGCAGTTCCCATTGTGCTTGCTACATACCCAACAGCCCACGGTATGGAAAACGGGATGGAAATTTTCAATCTGGTGTTTTTTGCGGTGTTGCTCTCCTTGATGATTCAAGGCTCATCGCTTGGCAAAGTCGCAAAATTATTAAAACTATCCACGGAATCTCGCCCCGAGCCGCCTTATAGCCTTGAATTTTTCACAAAAAACGATATGGAGGCTGGGCAAAAGATAACCGTATTTACCATTGATATGCCAGACCCGGAAGGTGCTAAAGGGCCTCTTATACGCGAGCTGAAATTGCCGGAAAATACGCTTTTGCTTATGATAGCGCGTAGGCAAAGAGTTTCCTCCCTTTTCAGAAAAACTCAAAAAATTATAAGCCTTATAAGAGAGAAACACGGCGAAGAAGTCAAAGAACTGGAAGACAAAACCTGGGCTATATTTAATAAAATAAACGAGAAAAAAACTTTTAACAGAGACGAAGAGGAAGATGTTTGGCAGGTGCTGCCGCCAAGAGGAGACACCGCTTTGTGCGGCTGGGACCAAATAACCGTTCTCTCTAAAGTGGAAGACGAAGAAAAAATCAGAGAAGTGCTGCTGGATTCTTTCAATAAGGCTAAGTCAAAAGTTTAATAATCCGGATTCCAACCTTTCAAACGCAACCGCCTTGCAGAGAGTCCTATTCTTTCGCGATAATGAATTACAGCCATCGCATCTGCGTAGTTCAACGCTATGCGGCTGGAATCTGAAGTTTCATTTTTCCCGTTCCAAATCAAGGATTGAACTTGTTTATCAGTTTTGAAAGGCGGTTCTCTTTCGTCTGCTAGCTTGAACATCAGTATAGCTACGCTTAGAGGCTCTTCCGCCAAGCTGTCCAACGCGGTTTGCGAACCAAAAAATCTGAGCTTATGACCTTCATATACAATATCCAAAACGTAGTCATTAGGGTTGTAGTTAAAAATCTTCAGACTTGCAAAAACATCTTCACCCGTTAATTCTGCGCTCAAAGGCCCAAGCCAATAGAAATTTCCGTTGCTGTCCAAAGTGGAAAGCAAGTCCTGTTTTAGATGTTCATCTAGGCTGTCGCCTATTACCGTTATATTTTTGCCCCTGTACCTAACCGAGCTGCGCTGTTCAAAAGCCAAAAGCGAATCTGGGGGAGAAACCCAAATTCTAAGCCCTGTGCTGATTTTATTGGAATCGTTGCCATCGTTTGGCAGCGCAACCAATGCTCCCAAGCCGTTTTTATGAGGTATAATCCAAACGCCAAAATCATTTATACGGGTTAGCATAGGGGAAAGATTGTGAAATTTGCCATACCAAGTCAGCAAACCCGTTGCAATGAGCAAAATACAGACTTTAATCCAATGCCTTATATATAATTTTTTACTATTTTTAGTACCTCTTACCGGAGTGGCTGAAAAAAGAAAACTCATTATGGAAAAAATAGCAAAACTCATAGTAGTAGCGGCGGTTTTTGCAAACGGCGAAAACCCCACGGATATAGATTCGCTTTTTGCCGGCAGGGAATTTCAGCTTCCGTCCATAGATTCCTCTTATAGGGTGGATTACAACACGGTTTCTCCTACAAAAAGTTCAAGTAAAGAGCAGGATGATGTTTACACCTTGCAATTTGATGCCGTTGCCGATTTTGACGTAGCGCAAGCTCGCAGAGCAAAGCTCCGAAATCAAACCGGTTATGAGATACAGATGATTTTTGATGCCCCTTTTTATAAACTCAGGGGCGGAGGCTTTAAAAGCAAAATGGACGCCGATGATAAAGCTAGGGAGCTTTCCATATATAATATATCCGCCTTTGCCGTGAAGGTTAGGTAGGTTGTTTTCTTACTTCCAAATCGCTTGCCCAACGATAAATAAAAAAGACAAAGCGGCAAAAGCGAGCATACTTATATACGAAAATTTCCTCAACCGTGAATTCTCCAATATTTGCGTTCCGCAAGTGGCAAAATAAACAAGCGGAAACAGTACCGGGAAAATATAACGGAAATCATTTGCACATGAATAAGGATAGCTAACCCTTAAATAAATATGCGCAGCGAATAAAAATAACACAAAAAGCAACGGCGGTAAATCTTTGGATTTTGCGTGTATTATGCCCCACAAAGCGAGCATAAAAATAAGCAGGGCAAAAACGCTTAACACTGTTGCAAATATATACCCTACGGGAGCATTCCAAAATCTAAACTCTCCGAATAGAGATGTTTTCAAGGAATAATTCCAATAGTACTGCCGCCCACCGTTATTATTCCAAGCCGAAGCATAAGGTTCAAGCAAGTAATCTCGCAAATCAAAATATAAGTAATTGCCAGTTGTATTATTAACTCGTAAATTACCATTTAAACCATCGGCATTTCCAACCAACCCTAACTTATTTCCCTCAAAAATACCAGCAATAGTTCTATAATTTGAAAAACCTGCAACCAACATAACTATGAATGCCGATACAAGCAATATGCGCAAGGAGCCAAATTTTAAGGAACGCAAGGCACTCAAGATATAAACAACAATCCAGCCGCCCAAAATAACAAAACCCGTAGTTTTAGCTGCTAAAGCAATAGAGGCTCCTATAAATGCTAAAAGTATATCCGAATTTTTATGCAAACGCCAATATCTTTGCGCAAACATCATACAGAATAAAGCACCAAAATAAAATAAGCTATCATTGCCTATTCGTGGTGCCGCTATAACAAAACCTGGCCAAAGTACAGAAACAAGAGCGGTTAAATATGCCATACGGCAATTCCCGAACAAATTTAGAATCAACGCTACCCCGAAAATAATGCTCCCAAAAGAAAGTAAAAGATGAGCCTGCTGTAAAATTCTATTAGTAAAATTAAGGTCATAACGGTCTGCAAGGTTTTTTAACACAGCAAAAGAGGTATAGTACAAAGGCGGATGATAGCAGCTCCAACATTCCTCATTTTGTGGCAGACGTTTTTCTTCGGAAATTATTTTCATATATTGCAAATGGCCGCCTGTGTCGTAAGAATACTCCGTAGGTCCTATATAAGTATATGAAATTAAGCGTACAATTATTCCCAATAGTATAATGGATGTAGCAATAAATTTGAATTTAAACTTTCTTAAAAATAACGCTGTAGAAAGCAGAAAAACCAAAGCAAAAATATAATGTGCTAAAGAAAGTGATTTAAACCCGTTGTAAGGTTTTTCAACTCGTAAACCTCCAGGGCCTCCGTTATTTACTACGTGAAATTCAAAAAAATTCAACCCTTCTTGAACGTATTCTGAAAAATCTATATATGCTCCGCTTGAATAATTACAAAGCCCTCGAAGACCACCCAGCGGAAATTTTTCGCCATTAATCAAAATTTCTCGTATGCAGTCATCTGGAATCACGTTGAATTTTGCAGTTTTTTTATCTTTAACAGACAAACTATAAGATACTACAAACATCTCATTGTTCGCCATATCAACTGAATAAGGTAATTTTATGTTTTCCGTTTTATCATTTCTTGTTATTTTTATATCTGAAATTTCCATCCGGGCAGGAATAAGCATCAAATATAAAGCTGCAAGTAGAGGCAACAAATAAAACAATGGCTCATACAGGATTTTTTTTACCAGTTTTTTAAAGTGTGTTACGAACATAAAAAGGAATGTAGAAAAATTATTCCTTGTGTTTCATACATATTGCCAAAAGAGGCATTACTCTTTGCGAAAATATACTCTGTACCGATTAATACGCTCCTCGGTAAATTGTTCACGCAAAATCTGATTTACCTCCGGTTCAACTTCATTCCACATATGAGCCACCACAACAGCATCAGCTTTTTTAACATTGGAAATTAAGGAATCTCTAAAGCCCGGAATATCTCTAAACCAAATATCATACTGAAAAAAATACGGACCATAAGGGGAATGTTTTGTCCATCCATAAATTTTGGGGCCATTGGCACCCATAAAGGTATATCTGTCTATACCAAGTTCGTCCATTTTTTCATCTAAATAAGCTGCTGCCTGCATAGGTTCTTGTGCCCAGTTGCTCAAATTTTCGCTACGCTTATCCAAATTTAGGTTTGGCAAGTTCAATGTAGCTATTGCAAAAAAAACAAAACTTACCATAGCCAATTTGCTCATCGCAAAATTTTCCCCATCCCATTTTTTGAGCAAAAGCAAAAATAAAGACATATAAAAAGGCAAGGCGAATACATAATGATGGTTCCAATATTCCCCACCAACTCCTACTGAATAGGAACTCAAAAAGAAGGCTATCCCAAAAAATATAATTTTTATAAACAAACTATTTTCATTTGATTTTTGATTTGGGTTTGTAAAATGCAAAACAAAAGGTAAAGATAAAAGAATAAACACTGCTATGGAAAGCCCCCAAGAAAAAGCGTTCATATCGTTATATATGCGAGAAAAATCCATAGCTCTGCGAAAAGGAGAGCCAAGCCTAAAGATATGAGTAGAAGACATAAAATCAAGATAATGCAAAAAATCGCCGAGCCAACCGCAAATCAAAAGAATCAATATTCCTGCCACAACAGCAATAGCCAAAGGCAAAGCAAAACGCCAAGCCCATTCCTTTATGTTTTTGCATAAAATCAGTGAAACCCCAAAAAGCGGAAATAAAAACGGTTCCTTAAACCCGCACGCTCCTAAAATTCCAACAGCAACAAGAGATATTCCGAGTATTTTTCTTTTATCAAAATTTGGCATTGCCATTGCAAACGCCGCTATGCAGCCAAAAGCTGCCCCAAAAGATTCTACTTGAACTTCGCCGGAACGTTCTGCGCTATACAAGGCAAACAACAATCCGGCTAGCAGGGAAAAAGCAAGTTTTAAAACACTGCGATAATTTGATTGTGAAAAATAAGCGATAACTGGAATAGCAGCGGTCAAAATCAAAACAAATATTTGAAATAAATTAGTAAGAACAGGACTGTCAAAAACTTTAAAGGAAATTGCGCTTAAAAGAAAAATTCCTGGTGGTTTAGTTTCAAAAAGCCCGCTCCAAGGGGCTATTCCGTTCACTATTCCTCTGCCAACAGCCCAATAAATTGTAGTATCCCAGGTATATACTCCCGTAAATTCGTAGTTAATTCTAAGGCACAATAACACAAAAGCATAAATCACAAAAGGAAATGCCAAAACGCAAGTTAAAACGGTTTCTTTGTCTATTTTCTTGCCAATTTCTTTTATATAAGCAAAATTAATTTTTACCATAGATTATGAATATAGTAAAAATGAAAAATTGCTTGCTGTTCTAGCCGAGCAATCAAAGGACGAAAGCGATTTACTATATTACTTCCTATGCAACTTTCGGAATTAGAAACCATTATTAAATCTGGCGAGGATTCCGGGCATCAATTTAAGGAAAATTTTACAAATGCAAGCAAGTTAGCCGCAGAGATAGTGGCTTTTAGCAATGGAAACGGCGGGCAAATTTTAATTGGCGTTAAAGACAATGGAGAAATAGTTGGCTTGAATTTAAATGATATTTCAAGACTGAATCAATTAATATCCAATGCTTGTTCCCAAAATGTTCGCCCAGCTATAAATCCAACTACAGAAAACATAGCTACTTCGGGTGGCTTGGTTTTGGTACTAACTATTCCACAAGGAATTAGCAAACCATATTCCGACCAAAGCGGAATTTTTTGGACAAAAACCGGTGCAGACAAACGCCCAGCAAGTTCAAGAGAAGAAATTTTAAGATTAGCCCAAAGTTCGGCTATAATTCACGCAGACGAAACCTTAATCCCAAATACGAGTGAGAAAAATATAGATACTCTTTATTTCAGCAGTTTTTTTACCAAGCAATACGAAAATGCTCCAGGTGATTTAAATATTCCGTTTAAAAAACTTTTGGAAAATATTTATCTGTTGAAAGGAGAAAACCTTAATTTAGCTGGAGTTTTGTTATTTGCTGTACAACCTCAAATTATTTTGCCTAGTTTTATAATTAAGGCGGTGGCTTTTAACGGAACTGATGTGGCAGAAACAAGTTATTTGGATAGCAGGGATATTTTGGGAAAACTAGAAGAACAATTCAATAGCGCGGTTTCTTTTTTAATCAACAACACAAAAACTTCTCAAGGCGAACAGTCGGTAAATTCCATTGGAATACCAGAAATTCCAAAAATTGTTTTTGAAGAATTGGTTGCAAATGCAATTATACACAGAGATTATTTCACAAATGCTCCTATTAGAATTTTGATTTTCAACAACAGAATAGAGATAATAAGCCCAGGGCATTTGCCAAATAATTTAACCGTTGAGAATATTTTATTTGGCAACTCAAATATTCGCAATCCTGTAATCGCCTCTTTTGCCGCAAAAATTTTGCCGTATAGAGGGCTTGGCAGTGGCATATTGCGTGCACGAAAGGCATATCCGAAAATTGAATTTAAGGATGATAGAGATGGGAATTTGTTTGTGGCGATTGTATGGAGATAAAGCGGTTCATCTATGCGAAAATATAAAAAATTGCCTGCTCGCATAGTTAAATATAAACGCCACTCCGGTTCCAGCTATTTTTGAAGCCATTTTGTGAAAGCCCAAAATTTCCACGCAAAAAGCAGTTGTAGCTAAATCAATACCCAAACCCATTGCTCCTGCAAGAAGCACCATTATAAATTCCGTGGTTTTCTTTCTACCCTCTTTGGATTTGAAAATTATTTTGCATAAAAGAAAATTCACTATTGCTCCCGTCAAAAAAGATAACGTTGCCGCAAGTAAATAAAATATTTCCAGTTTATCGTACAAAAAATAAAAAACGCCCCAATTCACAAATGCGCAAAACAACCCGGCAAAAAAATATTGTATAAATTTTGACAACAGCGATTTTAGAAAATCCCTATTTACTCTCATGGTAATCCTCTTCGCTATTCACATCCCAAATTGCGGATTTGTCTTTTGAACCGTTGCTTATGACATTCACAGCTTCTTTGGCACTTAGCATTGAATGATCCATATTGTTATATCTGTGCATTCCGTTTCGCCCAATTAAAAATAAATTATCAAAGCCATCCAGCCATGTTCTGAGTTCGTCAAATTTATTGTATGTTCCAAAATAAGCCGGATAAGCTTTGGGAACTTTAAATTCTACGGTATCCAAAACATTTTCTTTTTTTGCTATGCCAATTTTCTCAAGTTCGCTTATGGCAAATTTTGAAAAATCCTGCTCGCTCATATTCCACAGTTCATCGCCTTCATTTACAAAATATTCCATAGCAACCCACATTTTGCTTTTATCCTTAACTAGATAATCGCTCCAGTTATTGAAAATATCCAGCCTGCCTACTTTCACATCGCTTTCCTGAATATAAAGCCAATTATCCTTGATGCTCCCTATTTCAAGTTTATTTAAAAGCATCCCAATCGTTATATAATCCCTATACACCAAGCCATTCGCAATTTCCTTGATGTTTTGCGGAACATCTTCCATAGCATTTATCAAATCTTTAATTGGCATGGAGCTTAAAACATAATCGTATTCTTTTAAATTCAATTTCTCTATTTTTGTGTTGAATTTTATTTCCCCGCCCATTTCCAAAATTTTATCCGCAGCGCGTTGCCACAAATCTCCTGAGCCAAGCTTTGGATAAAAAAATTCCTCCACTAAACTTGTCTCTTTGGTATTTTTGAAAAGCGCATGCTTTATTGTTTTGGCAATGCTTAAACCCTTTATTCTTTGCGCACCCCATTCCGCGCTAATCTGCTCGCATGGAATGCCCCACACTTTTTCCGTGTAATCTTTGAAAAATGTGAGGTAGAGTTCTTTGCCAAAACGGTTCAGCATAAAATCTTGCAAATTTTTTTCCGGCTTAACTTGGAACAAACTGGCTTTTAAGTAGCTTGTGCCTATCTTTGCCATTCGCCAAAGGCCAAGCCCCTTTATGGTATTTGCATTTAGCGATACCGGATAGTTAAAAAATTTTCGCATATAAAGAATGCGCGTCAGGCGCGGAATTCGCAGCAGCTCTCCGTAAATGCTTTTCCACCAGTCCATAACCCAGTCGCTTTTGCTGAAAAATCTGTGCGGGCCCATATCAATCCTATTACCGTTATGCTCTGCCGTTCGGCTAATCCCGCCAACAAAGCTTTCTTGTTCAACGACTATTGGATGAATCTCTCCTTTTTTCAGAAATTCCAAAGCAGCGGTAAGCCCGGCTGGGCCAGCGCCTATAATGAGGGCATTTTTCATAGTTGTATAAATTTAGAATATTCTAAATCTTATTTTTAAACACAATAAACCTTTGCCCCAGATAATTTAAACCTGTATATAAGCACATCCCGGTGAAAAGAGCGGAATTTTCGCGTATTCTCAACGAACTGTCTTGCAAAAAATAACCCATTGCGGGTTTTGCTATTCCATAAGCGGCAAAATAACAAATCGCAATATTGGCAATAAACGCAAAAACCATAAATAAGCTCCATTCCTTTACAGCAAAGGTAAAATACTTGTTCAGAAAAAAACTGATGACAGCACCAAACGCATAGCTCAATGCAGATGACAGCCAATATCCCATTTCAAATACGTTATATAATGTGAACATTAAAACGCTGCTGGCAATGGTATTTATAATGCCAACGCCTATAAATCTGAAAAAAGAATGGTTGAGCAATGTACCCCTCGTTTCACAATGCAACAGCCAACGCCTCAAACACCTGCTTTTTTGAAGGCGCGGAGGTTTTCACCACCTTGCCTATCTCCAAAGGCAGAATATAAACGCGAGTCTGCTTTTCCGCTTTTTTATCCCCTGCAATGGCATCCCAAGTTTTTTCCGCATCTATTTTAATTCCGCACTCCTTCAAAGTTTGTGGAATGCCAAATTTGTTTAAAAGCTCATTTTGCCTGTTTTCCTCTTTTTCGCTCCACATTCCCATTATGGTGGATAATTTCCCTGCAATCCTCATTCCCAAACCAACCGCAATGCCATGCGAGAGCTTGTTGAAATTCGTCAGCTTTTCTATAGCGTGACCAAAGGTGTGCCCATAATTCAAAATAGCCCTAAGCCCAAGTTCACGCTCGTCTATGCCAACAACTTCGGCTTTTATCTCGCAGGAACGCTGCACCGCATATTTCAGAGCTACTGCATCTTTTCTCATAAGGGCGCTTGTGTTTTTTTCCAGCCATTCAAAAAAATAGGAGTCGTATATAATCCCATATTTCACAATTTCCGCAAGCCCCGCGTGAAATTCCTCTTTTGGCAGGGTTTTTAAAACGGACAAATCGCACACAACGGCTTGGGGCTGGTAAAAAGCACCTATCATATTTTTGCCTTCGGGATGGTTGATGGCAACCTTGCCGCCAACGCTGCTATCCACCATTGCCAAAAGCGATGTTGGGAACTGCACAAACGAAACTCCCCTTTGGTATGTTGCCGCCGCAAAACCAGCCATATCGCCCACCACTCCGCCGCTGAACTGCAAAAGGCAGGTTTTGCGGGTATAGCGTTTTTTCAGCATAAAAGTCCAAAGGCTGTTGAGCTTTTCCAAATTCTTGCTTCTCTCGCCTGCCGGAAAAATAAAATTTTTGCTCTCTCCGGCTTTTTGGCAAATCATCATAAAATTCTTTTTCTGCTTTTTCGCTATGTTGGAATCCGTGCAAACGAGCATTTCGCATTTAGGGAGAATTTTCAGAGTTTTCAGCAAAATGTTGGCATATTTCAAAATTCCCTTGCCTATAAAAATTGGATATGTTTCCCCCGATGCCAGATTAACCCTGACCGCAAGGTTTTCCCATAATTTCAAAGCATCTAAAATTCGCGGAAGAACATATTTTTCCGGGGGCCCTTCATTGCTATCAATGCTGAAATCCGCAAGGGAATAAAACTTTTCGCGCTCGGCGAGCATATTTTCAATTTTCTCCATTCTCGCTTCTGACTCCAAGTTTGCCATCAACGGGCGGTTGTTATTGCGCCCTATCCGCTCGCACAAAATTTCCGGCTTCGCTCTCATGCAAATGAGAATGCCGGAATTCTTAATCACCTCGACATTTTCGCTTTTGGTAATAGCTCCTCCGCCAAGAGACACCACCGCATTTTCTCTTTGGGAAATTTCCTTTATAGCCTCTGTCTCAAATTCCCTGAACTTGGCTTCGCCTTCTTGCTCAAAAATTTCCGCTATGCTTCTGCCAGCACGCTCCGTTATAAAAGCATCGGAGTCCACATAATCCAAATTAAGATGGTTGGCAAGCAATTTGCCAATGCGAGTTTTGCCGCTCGCCATAAAGCCTGTGAAATATATATTGTTTGGCATTGGGTGTAAGGTAGAAAATTTCTACAATAAGTCATTTATCTCTCGCAAACAACAATATACTCAAAAAGCATAGTATTCACTGTTTTGCCAGATTCATTGGTAGGTGAGTTTTTGCTCGGCATAGACTTGTTGCTCAAAAGTCTTTCGTATGTCGCTAAATGTTTTAACCCATTTTCTTCAAATTTCTCCGCTATAAATTGGTCTGTTGGGAGTTGAACATTTTTAACAGTCCTATTGCCAACTACATAAATTGATTTTCCGCCTTTTTTAATGCTGCCTGCAACTTGCTTTATGGAACTTTCCAAATCATTGTAAAACGCAGAAACCTCTAATGCCCGTTTTTCATCCGCCTTTGATATTTGGGAAATATAATCGGCTATGATTCCAGTTTTCATATTCTCTTTATTCTTCGTTCCGCCCATAAGCATCCCGTCTATTTTCCTGGCATAATCTATGCCGAGCCATTCATTTGAAAGCGTAGAGAATTGCCCGTAGGCAACGGTGGTTCTCGAATCTCCATAAGGCGGGCTTGTCAAAATCACGTTGAAGGAATTTGCCTTGGGTTTAAATTTTGAATATTCAACAATAACATTACTCGTAATTTTTGGATGATAAAATTTTTCATAGAGATTGACGGTGTCTTCCAGTTTATTAAAATAAATGCCTATAACATCAGGGTTGAATAGCAATAGGTCTTCTTGTTTCATTCTGAACAATTTAAATTCATTGTTCCTCGTATAAGAACAGTCTCTAACCGTTTCGGAAAATGGAAGCAAAAAGAAATTGCGCATGTTTTCGTCTTTTATTTCGTTTATAAATTTTTTAATAATCGCTAAATTTTTTGAAACATTTTTTGAAAACCAAAAATCCATATTAGTTATATTTGGAAACGCCAACCTTTTTAAATTGCTTTCTTTTTTTAGAAATTCAAAAATATCATTCCTAAGATTTAATTTTGTTTCTTGCAAATGCTTTATATTAACCTTTGTAAATTTGACTTTTGAAATCAACACCGCAAGAGGATTTATGTCAAAACCTTGCATTTTTTTTATTCCGCATTCCAAACCGCTTGCAAAAGAAGA
>Ga0268262_10004691_pt1 | contig 13971 bp, 25 predicted proteins | sample TergutNc150P3_FD_190354 | JGI IMG/M metagenome (GOLD analysis project Ga0268262, IMG submission 190354) | Nasutitermes corniger P3 segment gut microbial community from laboratory colony in Florida, USA - Nc150 P3 (SPAdes) (version 2) | ecosystem: Host-associated > Arthropoda: Insects >... | reverse complement strand
TTGGCATAGGGAACAAGCAACTCGGTTTTTATATCAAGTAGCTTATGTTTTGAATTATCCTGCTTTTTCATTTTGCAACTCCTTAATGGTTAATGATATGCTTTTTCAAATCCTGTATAAAAATCCGCAAAAATTTATTTTTCTCAACGCCTCTATTTCTACCAAGTTCAAGGCATAATTCTTTCAAGTTGTTTATCTGCTGGTCTTTCGTGAAAGATTTATCGGTGCAATGTTCCATCGCTATTTTCTAAACGGCTATTTTCATTTTATTTTGCTCCCGTACGGGCAACGCTCGCAACTAAACGTTTCTCCCTTCAAACCCATTAGCTCCGCAAGGCGACTTGAAAATAAGCACTTTTTAAATTTACATTTTACTTTCACTTTTTCTACTCCTTCCGTTTAAAATATGCTGCGCCCACGCATAAGGGCTTTTGTAATTTCTCATTCTGCCGAGCGCGATTAATTCCTCTAATGTTTTCGCTTGTTTGCGTTCATTAGCAGTATTTAATTTTTTTTGTGCCGCTTCCATTTTTTGAAGTTCGCCTTGTATCTTTTTTAATTCCTTGCGGCTCAAAACAGGCTGTCCGCCACATTCGGGGCATTGTCTTTTTCCAACTGGAAAAACAAGAAAGCATTTTTCGCAACGCCTACACAATGGCATCGCCTCTTTGTCTTTTTGCTTGCGCTTGATTCCTTCCAAGCTCCATTCAGTTATATGCTCAATAAATCCGTGCCTTAGACTATTCCCAACGTGGTCTAAAATAATAGCCTTGTCTTTGCCCGGCGCAACTCTTAACGCTCTGCCCGCTTGCTGAACCCAAACAGCAAGCGAAGCGGTGGGGCGTAGCATTATAGCCGCTGAAACTGCGGGCAAATCAAAACCCTCGCTGATTAATTCGCAGCTTGTAAGAACTTTTATTTTGCCAGCCGCGAAATCTTTTATTTTGCTTGCCCTTAAATTATCCAAGCCGTCAATAGATTCCGCAGCTATCCCAGCGTTTTTAAATTCAGTCGCCACATCTTCCGCGTGTTTGACGGTTGCGCAAAAAGCAACCGCAGAGGCATCGGGGCAGATTTTTTTATAGTGCATAATCGCATCGCCCGTAACGTGCGGTTTATTCATAACGCTGGAAATTTCTGTTTTGGAATAATCGCCCCCGATTATTCTCATATCCTCAAACTCCACAACTTGCGGGGGCGCGTAATAAACAGGCTTTGCAAGCCTTCCACACTCCATTAGCTCCGCTGCGGTTGGTGCCAAAACCATACAGTCAAAAATCTGCCCTAGCCCTTCGCCGTTCATTCTCCAAGGCGTTGCCGTCACGCCCAATAATTTTGATTTGCCGAAATGCGAAACTATTTTTTTCCAAGTAGCGGATAAAATGTGGTGGCATTCATCAAAGATTAAAAGCGTTGGTTCTTCCGTTTCGTTTAATCTTCTTACAAGAGTTGGAATGCTTGCAACAATTACAGAGTGCTTAACATTGGATTTGCCAGATGTTATAGTTTCGTGCGAAACATTGAATTTATCTAAAGTGTTGCAGGTTTGATTTAACAATTCTTGCCGATGTGTGCAAATGATAACGGAATTATTTTTTTCAACTACTTTTTTTGCGATGTGGGAAAATAAAACGGTTTTGCCAAAACCGCAGGGGGCAACCAAAACCGGAGCTTTATAGCCTTTTGCATATTTACCCTGCAATGCCAAAACACATTCTTGCTGGTCTTTGAATAATTCCATAATCCTTAAAACATAATTTATATTTTTAATTTTAATGGAAATAAGGGCTTCAATGTTGCCAGCGTACAATGATTGTCCGAGGCGAGCGGTGGCGCGGCAATTTAGGCGTAAATTTGAAAAGGCAGGTTTCTCTTTAAAACCGGAGCTTCCTTCAATAGGCGCGGTGGTGGGAACTACAACACACTCTGTTGTAGAGGGTTATTATTTTTCTAGGCAAAAACTAGAAAATTTTAACGAGGAAAATTCCATAAATGAAGCTATGCAAGCCTTGAAAAATGAGGCGGGCAAAGGCTGTATATGGGACGATTCAACGCCCTCTGTAGAAACCGCAGAAAGGCAAATTAGAAGAATGACTAGAGTATATATTGAGGAACTAGGAAAAAATTTAACGCCTATTGCAACCGAATTAAGCATAGTTGCTGAGTTTGAGGACGGCTGGAAACTTAGCGGCCATATAGATTTACTCGCAAAAGACAAAGACGGCAAATTGTGGCTTCGGGATTTGAAAACGGGCGCGGTTAGCCGTTCTTACCACGCGCAATTAGGGGCTTATTCATTGCTATACCGCTCCGCTCCCCCGGAGGGATTTGCGGATAAAATAGAAGGGGCTGCGATAGATTTCGTTAAACGCACCCCAAAAACCCGCCCGCAGGATTCGGTTAAAATAACTGAATATGATATAGCCCTTTGTGAGCAAACGGCGTGGGCGACAATTCATAGAATTAAAAGGGATATGGATTTATTTGATAATAAAATAGACCCAATGGTTTTCCCAGAAAACCCAATGAGTATGCTTTGCAATAAAACATATTGCATCGCTCATAATACAGATTTTTGCCCCATAACAAAGGAGAAAGAAAATGGATAAAGTCCAAGAGCCAGCCCAAACAAATTTAACCGACCCCATTTCAAAGTTCCGCAAGGAATGGGAAATTTTTAGCCCGGAAATAAAAGCGGTTTTGCCAGCGCACGTTAATCTTGATGCGTTTAAGCGCGTTGTGATTACTGCGGTTCAGAATAACCGAGAACTTTTATCGGCAGATAAAAAAACATTTTTTTCCGCTTGTCTAGAATGTGCAAAGCAGGGCTTGTTGCCAGACGGCAAAGAAGGTGCTTTGGTTTCATTTGGAGGCGAGGGCAAGGAGGTAAAAACCGTTTCATTTATGCCAATGGTTGAGGGCATAATAAAACAAATTTGGCGGTCGGATAAAATAAAATATTTTTCTGCAAATGCCGTATATGAAAATGACGAATTTGATTATTGCTTAGGTGACGCGGAGCATATAGTTCATAAGCCGGCTATGAGCAATAGAGGCGAAGTAATAGCCGCTTATGCAATAGTAAAAAATTTAAAGGAAGAATATATCCGTACTGTATTAACTAAAGAAGAAATAGAGAAATTGCGTAAATGCAGTAGAACTAAAGATAAATTTTTCTGGAATAATTGGTACGACCAAATGGCGATTAAATCGGCTATTCACAGGCTTTCAAAAAAATTAGATTTGGGCGTTGAATGGGAGATTATTGAAGATTTGAAAGAAATTCCACATTCGCAACCGCCTAAATTAGCCGCGCCACAAACACCGCCAGCATTACCAAAATCCGAACCAATAGAGGCAGAGGTTAGCGAACCTTTAATTTCCGCTGCACCTCCCACGCCCACCGAAGAAGAAGGAACGGAAATGTCAGCGGAAAGCAAAAGCAATGCGAAAAAAGAAGGCAAGAAAAAATCTAACCTTCCATTTGAATAGGAGAATATAAACTATGCAAATAGCAATTTCAAATTTTCGCGGGATTAGCGATGTGGATTTTGAGCTAGGCAAAATCACAATTATAGGTGGGAAAAATGGGGTTGGTAAAACTTCAATAGCCCAAGCGATAAGCGCGGCTCTTACGGGCGAATGTCCTATAAGGGAATTTCAAAAAAAGGATTACAAGCACCTTGTTAAAATCGGCAAGCCTGTTGCGAACATTGAAGTAAAAACCGATTCGGGGCAGGCGGTTATGCAATTTCCAGAGGGCAAAGCGTGGCGCGAAGGGAATCCCCCGGTAATGGGATTTTACGCTTCGGGTTTGGTTTCCCCTTTGGATATGAAAAAAAGCGATGCTGCAAATGCTTGGATTTTATTATTGAAAGCCGAACCGACTTTAGAAAATTTGAGAGACGAATTAAAAGAATTTGAGAATGTAGAGGAAATAGTCCAGTTGGTAAAATCCCTCGGTTACGATGGGGCGTTGGGTAATGTCAAGGAAGAAGGCGCAAAGCGCAAAGGCAGGTGGGAGCGCATTACAGGCGAGCATTATGGCACCGCTAAAGCCGAATCGTGGGTGCCTAATGGGTTTGTAGCTACAGGCGAAAAGGAAGCCCTAGAAGCTAATTTAAAAGCCAAACAGGAGGCTTACAATGAATCATTAAAGAAAAATGCCGTCAGCGATTATGAGCGGGCAGGCTTGGCAGCAAAAGCCCAAACTATTGACGAAAAAGAAAAGCAATTAAAAGTTAACGAAGCTGCATTGGAGGGATTTAAAACAGACCTTGAAAGCGTAAAAGCAAATTTGGAATTGTACAAAAATTCTTTTAATTTACTTAGATGCCCGCACTGTAATAAATTTTTACGCATAGTCGGCAATGAAGTGATAAAAGCAGAAAGCGAAGTTTTACCAAACGAAAAAAAAATTGATGAATTTAAATCCTGTATAAAAAATTTACAAATAGGATATGAAGAAACAAATAATAGGGTTGCTAAATATAAAACAGAAATATCGGAAGCGAGAGCCGCAAAGGAAAAATTAAATTCCTCCGTTGTGGCCGAGCCGAATACTGCCGCTGCCAATGAACTACAAACCGCCAAAGATGCCCTTGCTGCTTGCAATGCGTACCACGAGGCAAAAGCGGAAAATAAAGAGGTTATGTGGAGAATAGAGGCGGCTAAAATTCTTGCGCCGGAAGGGTTAAGAAAAAGATTTTTGGAAAAGAAATTAAAGGAGTTTAATAAATTTTTACAGCAATTATGCGATGCCGCAGAATGGGCGACTATAAAAATAGAACCCGATTTGTCGGTTTCTTTTGAGGATAGGCCGTACCTAGTCCTTTCCAAATCGGAACAATTCATAACCCGCTGCACGATACAGGCAGCTTTGGCCGTTCTGTTAAATTCCGATTTAGTTATTTACGATGGCGCGGATATTCTAATGAAGGAGTGGCGAAATGGATTATATGGCTTGTGCGTGGAAACCGAAAGCGTTTCTGCTAATTTACATTCCATTATGTTATTGAGCGCAAACAAATCCTCAGAAATTCCATATCTAGACCCCGAATCGGGCTATAAATCCTATTGGATAGAAAGGGGCAGCATAGAGCAAATTAAACCTAATGAGTTAAAAAAATAAAGGAATTTTAACATATTCCAAAAATATGTTAAAAAATGATACATATTCTAGGCCATAATTACCGGAACTTGAATAATTGTCGTTCTTTTTACATTGTGCAACTCTCTCTGTTTTATATTCTCATTTAGAATTTTTGAATACATATTAGGATTTTTAGAAAACCAAAGCCGCAGCGCGCTTGCGCTTATGTCTAATTTCATATCCTTTAATTTTTGCAATATGTGTTTTGGCGATGCCATTCCTTCTTTTATTAAATTTACAATATAGCTCCTATTCTCATTCAATAGCCCCTGCCGCATTTTTGCGATTTTATGGCATTTGGTATTATGGTAATTGTAATATGTTTTATTTTTCCTTTGCCCCTCATAATTTAATTTAGTGCGGTATAAATAATAGCTTAAAGTGGTTCGGGAACAACCGAGTGAAGTGGCAATTTTCCCTTTACTTACTCCTTGCTTTATATATTCTAATAATTTGTCGTGGGATTTCGCTAATTTCAATTCTGTAATATGCCCTATGGGTTTGCCAAAAAGAACCCCCTCTTTTTTTCGCCTCTCTATACCCTCATTGGTTCTTTTAATAATCATTTCCCTTTCAATTTGAGCGGCAGTTCCATAGGCGGAAAGGATTATGGCAGAAACTGTATCATTTCTTTTAAATGCTTGATTTTCCTTAACCGCGTAAATTATGCAGTTGTTCGTTTGTATGCAATGCTCTACTATGCGAAATAACATAAACACAGAGCGAGCTAGGCGGGATATTTCCGAAACGATTAAAACATCGCCGCTTTTTATTTTTTCCATAAGCACTCCTAAATTTCTTTTAGAATACTCTTTGGCTCCGCTAACGCCTTCATCTGCAATCCATTCGTCAATCGGCAAGCCTAGTTCCTGCGATTTTTTCACGATGCCTATTTTTTGGCTTTCCGTATCTTGCTTATTTGTGCTTACTCTGATGTAACCAAATACCATAGCGACTTCCTGCCGCGCCTGCGGCTGTTAGGGTTTATTATTTTTTGCAAAATAGTCTATTGCGCCCTATAATTTTGAATTTATAGGACGGCTAAAAAAATTTATATTGAAATGCTATTCTAGCTTGATAAATTTTGCCATAAATCCTTCCTTTGCCCCAATGGGGCGGTTTGTAGTTATCCCCTTTAATATACATTATTTTTTGCCAGCAGGACTACATAACTAAAAATAATTTAAGAACTTATGACTTTTTACGAACTATTTTTCTATATTAAAATTATGCAAATAACGGATATTACATTCACTAGGCTAGTTTATACCCCAATTAGGGATAATCTTCACAAACTTGCAGAGGATTTAAGAATTACCGTCAATATGCCTGCTGGCAAGGGGTATAGATTTCGCATAGAAAAAGATTTTGTAACGAACTTCCGTTCTGGAAGCGATTTAATAAATCCTATTATCCCCCGCAATGGCAACGAAAGCCGCACCATATCCTACATTTTGCACGATGCCAACTACACGACCCATTATTTCACAAAGGAATTTTCAGACGATTTATTAAGGGCAATGCTAACCAACGCGGACAACGAAACCCGCGAGCAAATCAAAAGAGAAAAATCATTGCCGCAAACAGATAAAAAATATATAAAATTTCTTGATTCGCAAATTTTAGGGTGGGGAAAAATTTGGGTTATATGGAAAGCCGTTTCTATGTTTGGAAAAGGGGCGTGGAATGAGCCTATTGTTGCGCCCTATGAAGGCAACGAAAAAAGGTTTTTTATGGAAGTTTTGTAATTTGAAATAAATAATTCTTTGCCGTTCTTGTTGGAATTATCATTAACGTTTCTCATTCCATAAGTTAAATTCCAAGAAGTTATATTCGCAAATGAAAATAATTTTCTAATGTATTTACTATCCACATCTTTTAAAATCGCGGAGCGTTGCATTCTCTCTATTCTTTCCAAATGCTCTATCCGTTTCCCCAAAAGCCTTTTAGGGCTATAAATAAAATTCTCGTTCTTGCTTCCAAAACTCCAAGCAAAGCTAACAAACGCGCCCCATTCGGTAGTTTGCCTACGCTCTGCATAATACCGCTCTTTGGTTGGCTCCTGTGCCTTTGCATAGTCAAAATCAAACTTGCCAGCCCAAATAGCTTTTACTAATTTGCAAACGGCTTTATTTATTTCGTTGTAATGAAATTTTTGCCATTTTTGCCATTCCCCAAAAAGTCCATTTTCTCTGAATTTGTAAGCGGCTTCGGTTATGCTCCCACCACCCCCAAACAAATCGTAGAAATTTTCTGCCGCCGGAATGCAGTTTAAAATTTCGCTTGCGATGCTATCTTTGCAACCGAGGTAAGGAATCATAATTATTTGCCACTCCACACAGCCACATCTTGCCGAATAGATTGAAGCTCCTTTAAAATTTGCTCCCACTCTTTGAAATCTTCATCACAGAGCAAATTTACACCCTCATATATAGCAGAATCCAGCAACCTTAGCAGTTGCTCTCTAGCCTGCATATTCCTACCTTTGCTGTCTTTTGTCATACCCACCCCTCCAATAATTATCCCAGCAACCTTTATGTATATGATTATTGCCGTAGCAAATATCGTCAAAATCTACTTCTTTACCGCAAACACAGCAAGGGATTTTTTTAGCTCTACATTCTGCGATTTCTTCTTTGGTACAACTAATTTTCATAAACGCCTCCTTTTAATATATCCTTGCTCTTTTGCGGCTTGAATAACATTCCTTGCAAGCTCCATAAAATCGTCTTTATGCTTGAAATGGATTATGTTACTTTTTTCGCCCAAGTGTTTTACGAATGGCGGCGAAATGGAGTAATGAACTCCGTCTTTGCACCTAATTTTCCAACTGCGAAAAATTATTGCGAACAATTCAAAATCAAACCTAATTATACATTTGTCATCGGGGTCGTCCGGCAGCCTCTCTAAAAATGTTAGGTCGTGAATGTCGTTAATGGTTAGCATATTGCCTCCTTAACCGCCGCAAGAACTTTCTCTGCAATAGCTTCTTCAACTTTTGCAATAGCCATAATTTTTTCTATGGCGGCTTTATTTTTTTTCGCTTCTTCCTCTGCCTTTCGCTTCGCCGTGATTATCTTCCACACATCAGCACGAGGAATTTCATAGATTTTGGCAATGTCTGCGGGGCGTATTCCCTTAGCGTTCAAATCCAAAATTTTAAGCTCCATTGACTTCACATCGTTTTCCATTTTACCCCCTTGGTTAATATCTATAACGCCCTTTGTTCTTGCCACATTCGGCATTTGCAATGGGTCTAATTTCATTTTGTCTTTGTATGAGCAAATTTCTTATTTCTGGAGTTTCATTTATGAAACGTCTTATTTTGCTTTCGCAATAATTATGTCCTTTCTCTTTTTGCAATTTCGCAATAATTTGTGTATTGGTAAATCCTTCGTTAATCAACTCCATTATATAATCTTTTTCTTTATACAAAGTTCCTCGTAAGTGGTCAAATTCACCGCTATTCCAACGCTTCTTCATATTCTCGCTCGCTTTTGCATTTATGCCAAATCCATATTTAAGAATTATGCTTCTTACAGTAAATCGGTTCATATCAAGCAAAGTTCCTATTGCCGTAAATCCAAGTCCTTTTTCTGCATACTTTTTTATCTCGTCTATCGTTTCCTGTCTTTGTGGTGGAATAGGTTTTCTTGTTCCAAGCGGTCTGCCAAGAATAACACCCGCCTGCTTGCGCCGCTCCAAGCCCTCTTTTGTTCGCTCCACTATCATATTTCTTTCAATTTGCGCAGCGATTCCAAAACAGAATAACATCATCATAGAAGTTAAATCGTTGGGCTTGACTGTGTTTATTGAATCCTTTACTGAATAGATTACAACTTTTCTTTCGTTGCATAATTCTATTATTCGGAATAGCATAAATACTGAACGTGCAAGGCGTGAAATTTCGGATATAATCAGAATGTCGCCTTCTTGGATTTTTTTCATAAGCACTCCTAAATTTCTTTTATTGTATTCCTTCATTCCAGATACACCTTCATCGGCTATCCATTTTTCTACTGAAAGCCCTAGTTCTTCGGCTTTCCTGTTTATGCCGATTTTCTGATTTTCCACATCTTGCTTATCGGTGGAAACCCTTATATAGCCGTAAGTCATAAACCCCCCGCTATTAGCAAAAATTTTCTATGTATATAAATCATTCTCAAAAGCACCCAGTATTCAAGCCCATATACTTCAATAACAATATCTTTCCAAGATTTATTGTCGCTGGTATATTTTAGATTAAACTCTTTTTCTTCTTGCTCGGAAGTGGAGTATATTTTCAATGGTTCAAATTTTTGCACGTTGCCTCCGCTTTATACGATACCTTCTTCTAGCTTTTGCATTACGTTTTTTAGAATTTTTCCTATCCCTTATTCTTTGTTGTTCAAGTTTTCTAATTCTATTTTCTGGTATTGAAATCCATTGCTCATTTCTTTCTCTGGCACGTTTTTTATATTCTTCATCGTTCCTTAGATATTTGTAATAATACGCCAACTTCTTTATTCTTAAATCAATTTTATTCTTTGCGTAATAAAGTCTGCCATATTCACGCGCCCGCTCTTTATTATCTTCATAGTATTTTTTATGATACTCTAATTTATACTTGCACCTGCGAGCCTTTTGTTTATCAGCTTCATTCCTAAGCATTTCAGCGGTTTCAATAATTACCATTCTGTAAGCTCCGTAAAAATTGCAAGTGCTTCTTTGCCGAATTTTTCCAGAACAAAACTATTAAGGCTTTGGCGTGGATAATCCCCATAGATTGTATGTATTATATTGTCAAATTTAATTACACTTATTTTAGGCTCTTTGAGAGCTAAAGACAATTCTCTATCAAATACATTTCCAAAAACCAAGCGGTAATCTTGGAAAACATCGTTCCAAGCTCTGCGAGCCTTTCTGTACTTTTTGCTCCACGCATTTTCCTTAATAAATTTTTCGCTTAACATAATCAACAGCCCCTATGCTTTATATTGTGCTTTTTCTCAAATTCAAAAACCCACTCTGGGGGATTATTTTCATCGGTTACCGATTTGAAGTATTCTTGAAAAATCGGCACAAGCTCCGCGTTTGGCAATTCACCGCCAAATAAGTTTAATCTACTCTGTGCGCATTTGATAACTTGGAAAATGCTACCGCTCAATACATTCTCATTGCCACCGCCATAAATCAAAAGCCAAGCCATTGCGCGGCAACATTCGTCATCGGAATAGACTTTAATGCCAACGCCCTTGCAGGCTTCATAAAGTTGCTCCGTCATAATGCTATGAAAAGCACTATCGGATAGACTATTTTCAAAGGCATTCATCGTATCACTATCTCCCATTCGGGGTTTCCCAAATCCTTTAAAACCTTTTCAAATTTTTCTATCGTGGCTTTGCTATTTACAACAAGCTCCGCGCCCGCTCCGGCATATTCGCCAAATAATAAACAGCCTTCGGTATGCGCTGCGGTATTGCCAGCGTGTATGCGAATCCCAATATACCCCGGCACGTTTTGCAGTTCCCAAGTTTCCCTATTGAAGCGACTGGAAAATGTTTTGCGAACTTTGTAAGCTCCATAGGGAATAGCCGTTTCCCCCTTTATTTTCCATTGCTGAACCGTTGCAGGGTCGCCGTTGCCTCTAACGGCATCTTCGCAAACGCCGCAGCTAAAAAGCAAATTGCACAGAACTAAATCGTTTTCCGATTCGGGTTCGCGCCATTTAAATAATTGAAAAGTGCCTATTGTGCATTTTTCATATTTCCATTTGCGGTCTAATATGCCTTCAATTTTCATCTATAAACCTCCATAAGATGATATAGTTGCGCCGATTTTTGCTTCTTGCAAAATTTCTGCGCCGCTCGCTTTTGCGAGAAGTATTCCGTAAAAAAAGGATATGCCACCAAATACAGCATTTCCTGCCCCTTGCCCTTGATTTTCTTGCTCATTTCCAAACCCCCACTAGCTTGTAAATTTTTACATTTACGTATTTGCTTTGCTCCAAATAGGCAATAACCTCTTTGGCACTTTGCATATAAATACATTCATAGTCATTATCTATCAAATACTTGTCGTCATAGTTGCTAATATCCTTGTTAAGGTCTTTCATTTTGCTACCTCCGTAAAAAAATCTCTCTTTATTATTTCGCTTGCCACAAAATCCCTCTGCTCTCTGTACGCTTTTGGCAACCTTAAAAGAATTGCGGTTGGCAATAATATAAGCCACACAATTAATTCACCTATGCTTTCACTAGGCGGCAAATCCTTTATTAAATGCCTATGGGTTCTTTTTATTGCCCGAACCAAACAACTATATTTAGCTCCTAGTGTGAATTTTACTATGAAGCTGTAACGCTCTATCATTTTACCACCCCCCGATGTGATGGGGGCTATAGATGGAACGCCTCCCGCTGTTATGGCATTTTGAGCAAATGCCTGTTTTTAAATCAGCAGATACTTTTATGAAATTATGCCATAAATCTTTTTCTCCGCAAAAGCGGCAAGTTGCTACTATTCCGTCAATAGGATTATTTGATATTCTATTTATCTCCGCTTTTGTAAGTTCCCTAGTCATCCCAACCTCCACCATTTTAAAAATTCTTTAAATGGTTCTTTCCTTGCAAGATTAAAATGATATGCCACACCGCCCTTCGCTTTCCACTTGCGGCAATTCTCTAAATTATCGTCAATGAGTAAATCGCTTGGGTGCTTGCAATATATGGACTTGTCTTTACACTCATAAAATCCGTAATTATGCCCATATTCAATACCAATGCTTCGGAGTTGCTCCTTTAGCCACCTTTGTTTTACTTCACTATTATCTACGGTAATAAATGCCATTCTATCCCGCTCTATACTATGTATTAAATGTTTAAACCAAGGCTGCGACTCTGCTATGTAGTAAAACTCTGCGGGCGTTGGATAATTGGCAGTAAAGCGATTCCTGCCTTTTTCTGAACGCCACCGCCAGCCAGTAAAAACATTCGGCTTTACTTTAAAACCAAATTTTAAAGCGGTTTTGATAAAATTAATCAGCACTCCGTCAATGTCAATCCAAACCATATTTTTCTACCCCCTCTTTGCCCGGCGCAAATTTAACGGAAATTCCAACGCCTTGCCCGCCGCTGCAAATAGCCCAAACAATTTCGTCTATTAGCCCTTCGGAATCTTTGTAAAAGAGCCGCTGCCCTGCGCTCAATAAACCGCCATTGAAAAGCGCAGATACTATTTCATTAGCGGCGTTGGTTATTGTCATTGTTGGTCTGCAAGGGTTGTAATCGTCTATCAAATAAACGAACTCCGGGCTAGATTTTTCTATGTGGTATGCTACTTTACTCATTTTGAACCTCCTGTGCAAATAGATTTATATGCCTATTGTCATCGTCAAACTCAACGCTTTTCAATATCCCAGAATTTGTATTCCGCTGGAATTTGCTAGGGTTTTTTAAATTCATAATTCCTCCTCAAATAAACGTGGTTGCCCGCCTAGTCTAAATTGGTTCATTATATCTTGATATAATCCCACAGGAACCATAGAGCGTTCCTTATAGCTCGTACTTCTCATAATTCCGAATTTCTTTTTAAAGGCTCTATTTTGCCCTCTTTCACTTTCTGTGACGCTTTTTAGCAACCTATCCGGTCTTAAATTTTTCAAACAAAGGAATTTATTTGAATAGATTATAGTTCGCTTCATAACATCAAACCCATAAGAGTAGTAATTACACATATTCCGTACCCCCCCCCCCATTATATTTGTAAGGTTGCTAAATTTTTCTATATAATCAAAAATAAGAGAGGTTTTACCATTTTCAATAGCCCAAAATCTAGGTCTGTAATGCGCTATTATCTTTGCTGTGGTTAATGCCGTATTGCACCCATTTAGCCTAGTTTCTTTATATTTTTCCGTAAAATCAAAAGGAGTAAATTTATCTTTCCAAAAAAGATTATATCCACTTTCTCCATAATGAATTAAAGTTCCCTTGCTAACATCAACCCAGCTTTCGCAAGGAGGTGATGCGAAAATAACATCGGGCTTTGGGTAATTATCCAATTCAATTTTTGCCGTTTCAAAATCGCTCAAATCTAAATCTATATGCTCCGTTCCGCTGCCTTTGCCAAACGAATAAACCTTGCACTCCGGCAACGCCTTGGCAACCGTAGCGGATTCGCTATCAAACAAAGCCCATACAACGCGGAGTTCTTCGGTCATTGCTTATCCTCAAAGTAAAATTTGCCACTAAACGGAGTTTCCGGCGTTATGCCGAAAAGTTCCGCTACTCGCTTTAGGTATTCCGCTCTATTCCAAGTTCTTAATTTCCCTTCATAATTTGGTTTTGATAGCATTTCCTTACGGTATTTCGTATATTTTGGCAATTTGTCTATCCTAATTTGCAATGTAGCTATATACCTTCTGAACCCTTCTAAATCCAAACTACGCTTGTAATGATTTACAAGTTTAAGGCATGGCATAAGATTTTCAAAACTATTTAATCCGCTCTTATACTTTAAATACTTACCAAACTTTATTTGAGGTATAACGTGGTCTATCTGCCAATCGCTCTCCAGCGGCTTGCCTGTGTATGCGCACTTGCCATTGTATTTCGCATATACTTTTTCTCGCAGGGTCATTTGAATACCTCCGATATTGCACAAACTGCTAACAATAAAGCGTACAAAAAGACTATCAAGCCTAAAGCATAATCCATTCTCATATATCCAGCCTCCTAAATTGAATAACCTTAACCCAAGGATTTGCACTCCAGCCAAACCCACGCCCCGCATTGATGCTATCCCAAAGCCGCTCAAAATCTTTACGCAAATAATCTTTTCTGAAT
>Ga0268262_10004690_pt1 | contig 13972 bp, 13 predicted proteins | sample TergutNc150P3_FD_190354 | JGI IMG/M metagenome (GOLD analysis project Ga0268262, IMG submission 190354) | Nasutitermes corniger P3 segment gut microbial community from laboratory colony in Florida, USA - Nc150 P3 (SPAdes) (version 2) | ecosystem: Host-associated > Arthropoda: Insects >... | reverse complement strand
CAAGCCTGTATCCCTTATATATCTTGACTTTTTATGGCCTTTTTGAGCCGGAGGCTCTAAAACTCGGGGCGGATGAGCAGGTCGAAGATATATTCCAGCACGGGCTTGCCGCACAGCCGCGCCAGGGGCTTGGGCAGGTTGCAGGTCAGCGGGCGCAGGCGGCTGCCCTCGCCCCCCCCCATGATCACAGCCTTCATCATACATACCGCCTTACTAGACATTAGACTTTAGACAGCAGACATCAGACGATGTTGCCTGGAAGCACATCTAAATCTAACGTCTGGCGTCTACTGTCTAGTATGGCAGTCGGTTGGAAGGATATGCAAATCCATGAAAATGCGCTGGCTTTTCCCGGGGAACCGTGCTATAATGGGTTGGCATGGAGGAGGGATAAGATGAATAAGGCTCAAAAAACCATGGCACACATGGGCTATCCGCGCTGCAAGTGCGAACTCATCCGGGAGAAGGACGGCGTGGCGGTTTGGCGCGCGCGCTCCGGGCAGGAAAGCTATATCCTGAAGATGTTCGAGCGCGCGGAGGACCGGCGGGAAATCCGCTTCTACGAAATACTGCGGGAATGCGGCGTGCCGACGATCCGCGTGCTGGCGCGGACGGAAGACGCGCTGCTGTTGGAAGATTTGGAATGTTCCCCGGTCTGGCGGTTGGGCCGGGCGGAGGATATGGACAGCCCGCAGGTGGCGCGGGCCGTCGCCGCCTGGTATCGCGCGCTGCATGCGGCGGGTCGGCGCTTTCCCGCATTGCTCGAATTGCCCGCCGACACGGACGCGCTGACGGAGGCCAACCTGCGCGTTCTGTCGGGGATATTTCCCAACGAAACGTTTTGGCCTAGGCTGCTTGCGGGCTATGACAAGTTCCGGCAGCTCCTGGACGCTCTGCCCAAAACCCTGACCTACAACGATTTTTATTGGACGAACCTGGCCGTCGCCCGGGACGGCACAGCGGCCTTGCTGTTCGATTACAACTGCGCGGGCCGGGACTACGCCTATGGCGACGTGCGCAACGTCACCTCTTCGCTTTCCGAAAGCGCCGGGCGGGCCTTTCTGGCGGCTTATGGGGAAATCAACCCCGCCGAGCGGGCCATGGACGCCGTTGCCGCCGACTTGTTCAGCCTATGGGATGCGGTGCGGCGAAAAAGATCCCCCCAATGGGTCGGGGATCTTCTGTCCAGGCTGGCGGACGGCACGCTGCTGCGCAATCTGGAAGCAATCATTTAAAGGAGGGATTCACTATGCGGAGAGCGGACCGCGAAGTCACAGATTTTGAGGAAATCGTGGATATCCTGCGCCGGGCGGATACCCTGCGCCTGGGGCTGCACGGCGCGCCGTACCCCTATGTGGTGCCGCTGTCCTTCGGCTACGAGGCGGCGGGCGGCGGGATTGCCCTTTTCTTCCACGGGGCGGCGCAGGGCTTGAAGCACGAGCTCCTCCGCCGCGACCCCCATGTCTGCGTGGAGGCGGATGTCTTTCACCGCTACGCCGAGGTGCCCGGCGGCGTCACCACGGTATATGAAAGCTTCATCGGCTTCGGCGTCGCGCGGCGCGTCACGGGGGCACGGGCCGCCAAAGGGCTGGATTTGCTGCTGGCGCACTGCGGCTTCGCCGGCTACGCCTACGACAGCGCGGCGCTGGAAAGCACCTGGGTATACGAGATCGCGCTTGATACGTTCACGGGGAAACGCAGGACGGTCTAATTCGGTACTCCCGCGCACCAACTTTTCAGGCCCGCCCGCATCTATATTCTGAAAGGAGGGGAAAGCAATGCTGGGGACGGAGTTCCAGGCGCTTGTGGACGCCAGCTACGCCAAGGTGTTTTATCACAGCCTCAAGCTCGTGAAAAACGACCATGACGCCGCCGACATCACGCAGAACACATTCCTTAAAGCGATGCTGCATTTCGGCACGGTGCGCAAGCAAGCCTCGCTGGAGCCGTGGCTGTTCGCCATCTGCAACAACGAGATCCGGCAGTTCTTCCGCAGCCAGGGCAAAAGCGGCCCCATGCAGGAGCCGGTGCAGGCGCGGCAAAATGCCACGGACCACGACGCCCTGTACGCCGCCATCGACCGCCTGCCGGACGCGCAAAGGCTGGTGGTGCTGCTGAAGTACTTCGCCGGATACTCCATGCAGGAGCTGGCGCTCGCCCTGGCGGTGCGACTGACCACGGTCAAAAGCCGCCTCTACGAAGCCCGCCAGGCCCTCAAGACGCTGCTGGACAACCCTGCCACGCTTCCAACCCTCCCAAAAGAAAGGAGAATCCTGTTCATGTCCATGCTCAACCTGTGCGCCGCAGGCGCGAAAACAATCCCCTGCATGTCGTTGCGCGCCCAGAAGCAATTGCTGGGCTGCGCCAAAGAAAACGCCAAGTTCAGCCCAGGCGTGCTCGCCGAACTGGCGGACATCCCCTCTGGTGAGGAATTCCTCGCCGCGTGCAGCGGCAGCCTGTCCTACGACGAACTGGTCAAAATCCTCGCGTGCTGCGACGAGGCCATGCTCTACCGCGTCGCCGGGCAGGAATTCAAGACCTGGCGCAGCGCCCCCGACAACGAGCTCATCCGCGACGTCGCCGCGCTCTACAAGACCGGCGGCTATGTGGACAGCGTCGAAATGATCCTCTACGTGCCGTCCATCCGCGACACCGTTCAATGGTACAGGAAGTATCTCAATTGGGACTGCGGCTTGACCGACGAGGATCTGGACTGCGGGCACGCCATCCTCTACCCCTACAGCGAAGAAAGCGCGCAAAACATGGACAAAACCTTCAAGGGCTTCCACCTGCGCAAGTGCGAGGGCGGCCCGATCCAGAACTGCAACTGCTTCGTCTTCGTCAGCGGCCTGGAGGAGCTGCGTGCGCAAATCCTCGGGAACGGGTGGACGCAGGTTGGGGAAATCCAGCACAACGGCTGGGGCACCAGGAGCTTCAACCTGACCGACTGCAACGGCTTCGAGCTCGAGTTTTGCCAGTGGGAGTGCGGGTGATCCCCCGAAAACCCAAGGAGCCCGGCATAATTCGCCCCTCCTCCCCGCAAACTAACCGGGAGGAGGGGACGCTTTGTTCAGCGACGATTTTGAGGAAAACCGCGCCGCCATGCAGGAAACCCTGCGGGTGGGGAAGAGCTTCGACCTGCTCAGCCGCACGCTGCGCATGAACGGCAGGCTGGCCCAGCTGTATTACGTGGACGGCATGATCCAGGACGACACGCTCAACAAAATCCTGGACCTGCTGCTGCGCGTGCCCGCCGACACCCTGGCCCAGCTCAAAAACGCCCGGGAGTTCGCGGAGCGCGCCATCCCCTACGGCGAGGTGGGCACGGCGCGGGAGGAGGGCGATTTCGTCACCTCCGTGCTCTCGGGCTGCGTGGGGCTGCTGCTGGAGGGCTGCGGCGAGGCCATCCTCATCGACGTGCGCAGCTACCCCGCCCGGCCCGTGACCGAGCCCGAAAACGACCGCGTGCTGCGGGGCCCCCGGGAGGGCTTCGTGGAAACCCTCACCCACAACACCGCCATGATCCGCCGCCGCATCCGCGACCCCAAACTCACCATGGAGCTCCTCCAGGCGGGGGGGCGCTCCCACACGGATATCGTGCTGTGCTACCTGGAGGACAGGGCCGACCCCAAACTCCTGGAGCGCCTGCGGGGGAAGCTGCGGGGCATCGCGGTCAACACCCTCACCATGGGCCTCGAGAGCCTGACGGAGTGCCTTTCCCGCCGCCAGTGGTGGAACCCCTTCCCCCGGGCGCGCTACACCGAGCGGCCCGACTGCGCGGCGGCCAGCATAGCGGAGGGGCAGATCCTTCTGCTGATGGACTGCACCCCCGCGGGGATGATCCTCCCCACCGGCGTCTTCGATTTTCTGCAGGATACCAACGACTACTGCTTCCTGCCGGTGACGGGGACCTACCTGCGCTGGCTGCGGCTGCTGGTGTCCCTCGTGACGACCTTCCTCACGCCCCTGTGGTATTTCTGCCTGGCGAACCCCGAGGTGCTGCCGCCCTGGGACTGGCTGCGCTTCATGAAGATCCACGAGCCCATCGCCATGCCGGTGCTGCTGCAGTTTTTGCTCATCGAGTTCGTCATCGGCGCGCTGAAGCTGGCTTCCCTCAACACGCCCACGGCCCTCAGCGGCTCCTTCTCGGTCATCGGCGCGCTGGTGCTGGGGGAGTTCGCCGTCAAATCCGAGCTCATGGTGCCCGAGACCGTGCTGATGATGGCCTTCGTGGCGGTGGCCAACTTCGCCCAGCCCAGCTACGAGCTGGGCTACGCCCTCACCTTCCTGCGCGTCACGGCGCTGGTGCTGGTGGCCCTGCTGGGCCTTTGGGGCCTGGTGGCCGGGGCGGCGCTGATGCTCTTCCTCATCAGCGTGACGAAGACCATCACCGGCACCTGCTACTGGTACCCGCTGATCCCCTTCAACGGCAAGGCCCTGGGCAGGCTGTTCTTCCGGCAGCCAATCAAAAGGGACAATTCGTAGCGCCGCATCGCGCGTCAACCGCCTTCCCGCAGATAGCGGTCCGCAAACGCGCGGATCGCGCCGTAATACAGCTCCTTCTGGTAGGCTGACTCGGCATGCCCCGCGCCGGGCACGGCGAGCTTCTCTTTCTCGCAGGCCGCGGCCTGATAGACCTCGTCCAGCATCCAGAAGGGCACGAATTCGTCCGCTTCGCCGTGGATGAACAGCGTGGGCGTCTTCGACTTTTTCACCTGCTCCACGCAGGAGGCCTCCTTCAGCGAAAATCCAGAGCGCAGGCGCACCACGGCGTCCAGCGCGTAAAGCCCGGGGAAAGCGCCCATGTGCAGGGTTTCCTTCGCCTGCACGGCGTATTCGTCCCAGACGCTGGTGTAGCCGCAGTCCTCGACGCAGCAGGCCACGTTGGGGGGCAGCGCCTCGCCGGTGGTCATCATGGCCGTGGCCCCGCCCATGGAAACCCCGTGCAGGACGATCCGCGGATTCTCGTATGTGCGCACCAGGTAGTCGATCCAGGCGACTATGTCCAGGCGGTCGAGCCAGCCCATGGAAACCGCCTTGCTCTCGCTTTCCCCGTGCCCGCCCAAATGCGGCAGGAGGATGTTGTAGCCCCATCCGTAGTACACCTTCGCGGCCCCGCCGAAGTCCCGGGGGGAGCTCAGGTAGCCGTGCAGGCAGAGGAACCAGACGTCGGAGGGCTTTTCGTTGCGGATCATGTCCGCGTGCAGCCGCTCCCCCCGGGGGGAGAGGAGGACGGCCTTTTCCGGGTTCCGGTCATAGAACCACTTCGCGCCCGCCTGGAAGGAGGGGAAATAGGGCTGCTCGTAGAAGTCCCCCAGGCCGGAGGCCTCGCCCACGAGCTTTGCCAAGAAGCGCTCCCACGGGCTTGGCGGCGCCTGGCTGGCCTTGCCCGCCAGCAAATCTTCCTTGGGCATGGAGTTCAGTCCCCGGGTGGCGGCCTTCCTGGACAGGAGTTGGCCGTAGAGGAAATTGCCCAGGGCCAGGTAAGCGGCCCCCGCCGCCGCCCCTGCCGCCACGGCTGTGCCCGCCGCGCGGGCGAACGGGTTGCCTTGTTTGTCTGCCATGAGCCAGATCATCCCTTCTTATAAATTAAGCATGATACATAGCGCGCAGAAGCTCCTCCAGGGCGTTCTTGATGATTTCAACGGAATTGGTGAGGGTATCCGCGCAGGTGCCCGCCAGGTGCGGGGTGATGGTGACGTTGTCCAGCCGCAGGAAGGGGCTCTCCGTGCCCAGGGGCTCCTCCTCGAAGACATCCAGCGCCGCGCCGCCGATGGCTTTGGTTTGCAGCGCTTCGATCAGCGCGGCCTCGTCCACCAGGCCCGCACGGGCGGTGTTGATCAGGCAGGCCGTCTTCTTCATCAGGCCCAGTTCCCGCCCCGAGATGAAGCGCGCCGTCTTTTCTGAAAGCCGCAGGTGCAGCGTAACGAAATCCGACTGGCGCAGCAAGTCATCCAGCCCGGCGGGCGTATAGCCCAGCCGTTCCAGTTCCCCGTCCGGCAAAAACGGGTCGTGCACCAGGATGCCGCAGCCGAAGCCCCGCAGCCGGTCGATGACCTTCCGGCCGATCTGCCCCGCGCCCACCACGCCCACGGTGCAGTTGCGCAGGTCGTGGATATCGCTGTTGTTCGGGTACTTCTTGACCCATTTGCCCTCCATGAGCAGCTTGTGGCTCCGGGCCACGTTCCTCGCCTGCGCCAGCAGCATGGCCAGCGTGTAATCCGCCACGGCGTGGGCGCTGCGGCCCGGGGCGTTGAGGATTCGGATGCCGCGCTCCCTGCACAGCGCTTCGCTGACGTTCTCGATGCCGCTGCGCAGCACGGCCACATACTTGAGCTTGGCGGCTGCGGCGAGCACCTCCCGGTTCACGGGGGAGAGATGCACCGCCACGATGTCCGCGTCTTTCGCTGCCTCGCAAAATTTGCGGTTGGCGGGGCAGGCGTCCGCGCCCTCCCGCTCCACCTTGAGCATGATCTCGGTGAACGCCTGCACGGTCTGGATGCCCTCGTCCTCCATCAGGACGACGTCCACGCCGTATTTTTCCAGCTCCTTCATGGGCTCCATGAGGTCCATTGTGATTGCCGCGTCGCCTAGGCATACCAGTTTCATTTTTTCCATTGTCCCTGCTCCTTCCATTTGCGCAAAGCGTTCTGCCGGTCCCAGGTTGCGCGGCTGGCCCGCGTCCACTCCTCAAAGATGCTAAATTTCTGTGCGTAAAACGACTGCCGCTGGGGGTCGGGCCGGTATTCCGCCCTGAGGGGCGCGGGGATGGCGGCCTGCGCATGGGTTTCGCAGATCCCCAGGCCCACCAGCGCGTGTAGCGCCCCGCCCCGGGCCGTCACCTCGGTGGAGAGGGGGATTTTTACGGGCAGGCCGGTGATATCGGCGAACAGCTGGCCGAACACACGGCTTTTCGCCCCGCCCCCGATGAGCCAGACTCCTTCCAGCTCCCTCTGCCACGGGATGGCGCCTAGGTTGGCGCGGTGCCCCATGACGATGCCCTCGTAAACGGCCAGCAGCAGGTCCTCTTTGCCGTGCCAGCTGCGCACGCCGACAAAGCCCGCGCTGGCAGCGCTGTCAGAGGCGCTCCCGAAAACAAAGGGGTGGAAGAGGATTTCCGTGGGCTCGCGCCCTGCGATCCTGTCCTCCACATAGGCGTAGACGCTCCTATGTTCCGCGGCGGCGTGGCGCTTTTCCTCCGCGCACAGGGTGTCCAGCAGGGTGTCCAGGCAGCCGCCGGAATTCCCGTCGCCCGCTCCGGTCAGGTAATAGCCAGGGACGCTGTGGTACAGCGCCGAGGGCAGGCCCTCGAGGCTGGCTGCCGGGACGAGGTTCATGCCCCAGGTGCCCATGGCGCACACCGCCTGCCGCGGGTCCAGGGAGCCCACGCCGAAGGGGTAGGCCGCGATGTCGTGCGCGCCGCACAGCACGGGGGTGCCCTCCAGGAGCCCGGTGCACGCCGCCGCCTCTTTGCTCACCGCGCCCGCCACCTGGTGGGATGGGAGAATCTCGGGCAGTTTACCCCGAATCTCCCCCAAGCCCAGCAAATCGAAAACCTCATCCGCGTAGGTGTTCCGGCGGAGGTCCATCAGCCCTGCCCCGCTGGCGTCCGTGGGGTCGGTGCCGATGTGGCCGCACAGCCGGCAGCGCAGCCAATCCTTCGCGAACAGCACCTTGTCGGCAGCCCTGTACTGCTCCGGGGCGTTCGCCTTCAGCCAAGCCAGCAGCGGGAGGGGCGAGCCCGCGGGGAAGGGCATATAGGTCATTCGCACCGCGCGCGCATAGCGGCCGTCCGCCTGCCACGCGTCCACGATCCCGCTGGCACGGCTGTCCAGGGAGAGGATGCCCCTGCGCAGCGGCTCCCTGCCGGGGCCGAGCAGCAGCATCCCGTTGCCCTGCCCGGTGGGGAACACCCCTAGGATTTTCCCCGGCAGGATGCCCTGGCCGAAAATCCCCCGGATGGCCTGGGCGGCGCTCTCCCACTGCCGCTCCATGTCCTGCTCCCACCAGCCGGCCCGGGCCGAAACCGGCTTGGGGCCCGCGCAGGAGGAAACGAAAATTTCCTCGCCCCGGGTGCCGAACACCGCCGCTTTGACGTTCGTGTTGCCCAGGTCGATGGCGAGGATATATTGCTTCACCGCGCCGCCTCCGGGGCATGCGCTTCCCCGCCGAATTTCTCGAGATAGCCGCAGGCGATTTCGTACACCGCCTGTTTCCCGGCAACAATCAGCTCCGCGAAGTGCAGCTTGTTCTCCCTCTGGCGGGCGCAGTCCAGGCCGCGCCCCAGTGCCGCCAGGGAAATCTCGGTGAACAGGTTGATCTTGCGGATGCCGCCCCGGACCGCCCCGGCGAATTCCGCGTCGGAAACGCCGGAGCCCCCATGCAGCACCAGGGGCAGCCCCACGTAGCGCTTGATCTCCCGCAGCCGCTCCAAATCCAGCTTGGGCACCCCCTTATACACGCCGTGCACCGTGCCCACGGCGACGGCCAGGGCGTCCACGCCGGTTTCCTCCGCGAATTTTTTGGCCTCCAGGGGCTGGGTATACTGGCTTTCGTCCACGGCGCTGCCCTCAAAGCGGCCTTCCCCGTCGGCCACGTGCCCGATTTCCGCCTCCACGCTGACGCCCGCGGCGTTGGCAAGCGCGGCGATTTTTTGGGTCAGCGCGATGTTCTCCCCCAGGGGCAGGCTGGACCCGTCGATCATCACCGCGGAGAAGCCGCCGTGGATTGCCCGCATCACGGCTTCCAGGGTCTTCCCATGGTCCAGCTGCAGCGCCACCGGGACGGAGGCCATTTCGGCCAGCCGCACCAGGAACGGGAAGAAGGTCTCCGCGCTGATGAGGGGGAACGCCGCTTCCGGCACCATGACGATCACGGGGCGCCGCAGCGCCTGCGCCGCCTGCACCACCGCCTCCGCGCTGGCGTGGTCCACCGTGTCGAAGGCGGGCACCGCGTAGCCCCCGGCGTCGGCCCGGTCCAGAATGGTTTTCAAGGGAACAAGTGGCATGGGTTCACGATCCTTTCTGTGCTTGCGCAAGCTTTATATTATTTATAGAATATAGTGCTCTTCTGTGCCGTCAAACCCGTTTTGCATAACGCCCAAGGGGTCGAAGATTCTTTGCAGCTCCATGTAATACGCCCGCTGCGCGGGGGGCAGCAGCTGCCATACGAGGGTCTTTTGCAGCTTGCCCACGCCGTTTTCCGCCGCCAGGAGGCCGCCCCGCTCCACGGCCCGCGCTGCCCACCGTTCCAGCAGCGGCCCGCACTGTGCACGCTGCGCCGAGCTCTGGGGCACGAGGTTCACGTGGGCCTGCCCCTCCAAAACGTGGCCGAAGCAGAACACCGGGACGCCTGCCTGCCCCGCCTCCCGGCGGCACAGCTCCAGCAGCGCCCAAATCTCCCGCGACTGTAAATCCAGCGCGCGTTTGCGCCCCCGCGCCCGGTCGATCTCCCCGTTGACGAGCTCCGGGGCCGCGTGGCACAGCGCCCGGAATTTCTCCATTTCGGGCAGGCTGTCCGCCGCCCAGGCGTCCGCCTCCTTGCCGCCCTGCTCCAAAAAGAGCTCCAGCAGCGCCGCCAGGCATTCCTCCAGCGCGTCCGCGTCCTCGCCCGCGAACTCTATGTACAGCGCCTCTTGGGCGTCCTCCGGGGGGGCCGGGAACCGGTTGGAGCGGCTGCCCCGCAGCAAATCCAGCACCGCCCCGTCCAGGTATTCGCATCCCGTCAAAAAGTCCGCCGCGCCTGGCAGAGTGGGCAGCGACTGCGCGCACCCCTTTGCGCCCTGCGGCTGGGAAAAGAATAGCAGGACGCCCCAATTTTCTTTGGGCGCTGGCAGCAGCGCGAGCTCCAATTCCACAGCGAGGCCCAGCCGTCCCTCGCTACCCGCCAAAAAATCGATCAAGTCCATCCCCGGATGGGGGAACTGGGCTGCAATTACAGACGGCCCCTGCGGGCAAGGGACATGCGAGCCTTCGGGAAGGGGGCAGCTGGTTGCGTCGAATACCGCCTGCCCCCGCCGCAATTGCCATAAGTCCCCTGCGGGCGTCACCCAGGAGAGGGCGGATACGCTGGCGGAAAAACGCCCATAGCGGGTACGGTTCATGCCCGCGGCATTGCAGGCGAACGCGCCGCCCAGCGTCGCGCTTTTCTCCGTTGGGTTGGGCGGGAAGAAGTGGGAGGCTGCCCGCAACGCGTTGGCCGCCGCAGCGCTTTGCTCATCAAACCCCGCCAGGGGAAGGGGCCTGCGCAGGTACGCCTCCACCTGTTCCAGCGTAAGCCCCGCCTGCGCCCGGAGGAAAAAACGCCCTTCCTCCTCCCGCAGGCCCAAAATCCGGCCCATGCCCCGGGTGGAGAGCAAAACCCCGCCCTGGGGCGCCGCGCCGCCCGCCACGCCGGTGGCGGCTCCCTGCACGGTGAGCCGCAGGCCCTGGGACGCGGCCTGCCCCATGGCCTGCATCAGCTGCGCCATATCGCCGGGACGCGCCACCGCCTCGGCATGGCCCTCCACGCGGGATTCGTCCCGCAGCATGCCAGCATATCGTTCGTCCATTTCCTCAAACATCGCACCCGCCCCTTTCGGCCCAGTCCAACAGCGCATCCAGTGTCTTCGCCGCGTCGGCAACTAAGCCGTAATCCGCGTATTGAAAAATCGGCGCGTCGGGGTCGGTGTTCACCGCCAGGAGCAGCCGGGCTTTTTCCACCCCGGCCATGAACGCCGCCGCGCCGGAAACCCCGAACGCCAGGCAGACCTCCGGCCGTGCGACGGCCCCGGATTGCCCCACCAGCAGCTCCATGCCGCCCCAGCCGTTTTGCGCCGCCGCCCGCGTGACGCAGGCCTGCCCGCCCAGAAGGTCCGCCAGCCTGCGCAGCTTGGCGAAGCCCTCCGCGCCCATGCCCCGGCCTCCCGCCAAAAGCAGCCGCGCCTGCGGCAAAGGATTAAGTGGGATTGGCTCCTCCCATACCACATCCGCAATGGCCGGGCTATGGGTATCCTGGAAAATTTTATCAGTTTTTACCCTCATGGGAACCGCCTGGGAAGCCACCCAAACCTGTTTTTCGTCGCGGAGCGGGATATGCCACTCCAGATAGGAGCCGCACGCCTTCTGTATCACGGATTTGCCGTCCGCGCTCAGGCCAACGGCGCCATTCACGCAGGGCAGGCCGTTTTGCGCTGCGTAGCGGAGGGCCGCGTCGGCGTCGTCGCCATGGGCCAACAGCACCTGGGGAGGCACTGGCCATGGGCAAAGGCTTTGTTCCGCCGCCGCTTCCCCGCTCGCGCCGGAGAGCGCCCGCCGCAGCGTATCAATCCAAGCGTCCGCTTCCAGCATTTGGACGCTGCGCGGGATCCGGTTGCGCACAAGCACCGGCGCGGGGGCGGGGGCCGCTTCCTCCGGTATCACGGTTTCCCGCAGGGCGCTCACCTCGATTTGCCGGCGCAGGGTGCTGGCCCGCAGGGCGGCGACCGGGCTATTGCCCACCGCCACCGCCAGCGGGGGGCGCACCGCCAGCTTCCTGCGCATGCCGCCGAGGGCTTGCGTGACCGTCAGCCCCTGTCCTTCTTCCCATTGAAGATTTTCCGCCCCGGCCAGCAGGGGGATTCCTAGCCCCTGCGCCACATAGTAAGGGACCGTGCCGGTGTCGGCGTAGCCCGCCTGCTTGCCCAGCAGCACCAGATCCGGCGCGCGGGCGGCCAGGTGCGCAGCCAGCAACCGCCCCGTTTCCTTGGGAAGGAATTCAAGGCGCGCGCCGATGCGCAGGATTTCGTCATAGCCCGCCGCGAACAGGTGCTTGCGCAGGGAAGGGGCCAGCGCATCCGCCAGGGTTATGGCCCCTAGCCGCGTGCGCAAACCATTCCGGGCCAGGCTTTCCTTCAGCCGCAGGGCGATTTCAAGGGAGGACTCGTCGAAGCAGTTGACGGCGTGCCGGGCATAGCGCAGGTCGGTATCCGGGCCGAAGCCCTCCCAGTCCCCCTCCAGCACATGGTCGAATTCCGGCTGCACCTTGAAGCAGACCCAGATGCTGAGCTCTCCCTGCTGGTTCATAGCTCGGGGTCCGCCAGCAGCACGCCCTTGTTCAAAATGCCGTTGGGGTCCAGCGCGCGCTTGAGCTGGCGCAGCAGCGGGTAGGAGGAACCGTGCTCCTGGGGCATCCACGGTGTGCGGTATTTCCCCGCGCCATGGTGGTGGGCGATGCTGCCCCCCCGCTTGAGCGTTTCCTCCATGATGATAGTGATGATGCGCATGAACAGGGGGCGGGCGTCCGTGGCCCGTTCCACCGCCGCGCCGAAGGTGAAATAGATGTTGGTGCCCTGCATGTAGCTGTGGGAGGAATGCCCCCCGATGGAAACCAGCGTGGGCACCTCCCGGGGCATGCGCTCCAAAACGGCGGCGTGGATCTCCCCGATGGCGGACCAGGGGGCGGAAATTTCGCAGGTATCCGCCACAAGGCCCATTTTATAGTAGAGGTCCACGTCCATTTGCTTGCAGACGTCGTTGCGGTGGACCAGCCAGTGCTCCACCGGCTTCGTGCCCAGGTCGAGGGCCCCATAGGCTTCCAGGATCGCCTGGATGCCGGCCCCCGTGGCCTCGGCGACGGCCTTGGGGCCCTCGGCCAGCAGCAGCAGCAGGCAGTGGCCCTCGGGGGCGATGCCGCCGAAATCCCGCTCCATCTCCACGGGGTCGTGCAGGCGCACCACGGCGGGCTTATAGCCCCGCACCATGATTTCGCGGATGGCCGCCAGCCCGTTCTTCATGCCCTCCACGCCGTAGCAGCGCATCCAGCGGTTCCCGGGGCTGTAGGGGAAGATTTTCAGCGTCGCCGCGGTGATGAAGCCCAGCATGCCCTCGCTGCCGATGAACAGGTGCCGCAGGTCCGGCCCCACCGAGCGGCGGGGGTTGTTCTTGATGCGGATGACCCGGCCGTCCGCCAGCACGGCCTCCAGGCCCACCACCAGGTCTTCGATGCCGCCGTAGAGCGTGGAGAACTGGCCGATGCTGCGCGTGGCGATGAGCCCCCCCACGTGGGCCATGGGCAGGGACTGCGGGAAGTGCCCGCCGGTATAGCCCCGGGCGTTCAGGTAGAGCTCCAGGGCTTCCAGGGGGGTGCCGCAGCGGGCCGTGACCCACATGTCCGTTTCGCTGCACTGCGTAACCCCCTGCATGGCGGAGCCGTCGAGGATGACGCCGCCCTCCCGGGGCTCCACCCCCAGGGTGACGCAGGAGCCGCCGGTGCGGGGCACGGCGTCCACCCCGTGGGCGTTCAGAAAGGCCAGCACGGCGCTGACTTCCTCCGTGCTGTGGGGCTTGGCCACGCAGGCAGCCCTCGGCACCCAGTAGTCCCCGGCGCCGCGCTCGTACTGCCGGAAGCCGATGTAGTCCTTGGAGCTGCCCAGGACGAGGGCCGGGTCGGTGATGATTTTTTCGTGCCCGATCAGTTCACCCAGCTGCCGGGCCAGCGCGGAAGGTTCCATTGGAGTTCCAGCTTTCTATCTCAGGATGGGGCGCGCGCTTCCAGCGTGCGGGAAGCGACGACGTCCACGCCGGTGCCGCAGATATTTGAAACGACCACCTGCCCGCACCGCACCGGGGCGTGTAGCTCCATGCGGTATAAGGCGTCGAGGCAGTCCCTTAGCTTGCTTTTCGGGAGTTCCCCCGCGGAGATCACCGGCAGCCGGGGCAGCGCCCCGCCCGCAACCGCCACCGTGGTGGTGAGCATGCGCATGGGCGCGGTGTATTCGCTCACGCCGTGGCGCAGGCCGCGTTCGCATTCGTGGCCGGCGACGGCGATTTCCCCGTCGGTTTCCTCCACGGTCAGGCGGCAGCTGTTGGGGCAAACGATGCAGATATAGTGCGCCGTCAATGCGCCTCCCCCCCTTCCATGGAAAAGCGCAGGCCGCCGCCCGGGTTCCACGCGACCGGCGCGGCCAGCATCTCGGCGGGCGCAACGCTGCGGTACGCTTTATCCAGAAGGGGGG
>Ga0268262_10004689_pt1 | contig 13973 bp, 10 predicted proteins | sample TergutNc150P3_FD_190354 | JGI IMG/M metagenome (GOLD analysis project Ga0268262, IMG submission 190354) | Nasutitermes corniger P3 segment gut microbial community from laboratory colony in Florida, USA - Nc150 P3 (SPAdes) (version 2) | ecosystem: Host-associated > Arthropoda: Insects >... | reverse complement strand
CATGCTATAAACTTGATAAAAACCCGCATGACACGGTTGTATGGGAATTCCGGCATCCCTATACAAACCGCATATACCGCAACACCGACAGATACATCGAATGGACAGACGGAAGAATCGTCCAAATCCAGCATTCGGTTGATATAACCGAAATAATTGACGCAAAGGAACACGCCGAACAAAGCAGCCGCTTCAAGAGCCAGTTTTTGTCGCACATGAGCCACGAAGTACGCACGCCTATGAACGCCATTTTGGGCATTACCGAAATTCAATTGCAAAATGAGTCTCTTTCCTCCGGTACGCAGGAAGCTTATAGCAGAATCTATAATTCAGGCTATTTACTGCTCGGCATTATAAACGACATTCTTGACCTTTCCAAAATAGAAGCGGGCAAACTGGAACTAACATCTGTCAACTACGATGTGCCAAGCCTGATTAACGATGTCGTATATCTTAATATCATAAGGTTTGACAACAAGCCTATTACGTTTGATCTTCAGGTGGATGAAAATATTCCGTCTACACTGTTTGGCGATGAACTGCGTATTAAACAGATTCTTAACAACCTGCTTTCCAACGCTTTTAAATATACTGATTTAGGCAAGGTTTCACTTTCAATCTCTTTTGAGCGGGCATCCGATGCGTCATTGATAACTCTCGTGTTCCGTGTCAGTGATACAGGTCAGGGCATGACCCGTGATCAGTTGGATAAACTGTTTGACGAGTATTCACGGTTTAATCTTGAAGCCAACCGCACAACCGAAGGCGCCGGATTGGGCATGAATATCACGAAGCGGCTTATCGAGTTAATGAACGGCGAAATTCTGGTTGAGAGCGAGCAAGGAAAAGGCTCTGTTTTTACAGTGCGTCTGCCGCAGAAAATTGTTGATACCAAGGTTTTGGGCAAAGAAATAGTAGAAAATCTTATGCGTTTCCGTCTTGGCAAGATGTCACGCATGAAAAAAGCGCCTCAGGTTGTACGTGAGTATATGCCTTACGGTAAAGTTCTCGTTGTAGACGATGTGGAAACAAATCTGTATGTCGCAAAAGGGCTTATGTCTCCTTACGGTTTATCAATAGATACTGCCGCAAGCGGGTTTGAGGCTGTAGAAAAAATCAAGGACGGAGCGGTTTACGACATTATTTTTATGGATCATTTTATGCCAAAAATGGACGGCATGGAAGCCGCCAATATTATACGCTCTTTGGGGTATACGAAACCTATTGTAGCGTTGACAGCTAACGCTTTGACAGGACAGACGGAAATATTTCTGGCAAACGGATTTGACGGTTTTATATCCAAACCCATAGATATACACCAGTTGAACGCCGTTATGAATAAATTTGTACGCGATAAATACCCCGCTGAAATAGTAGAAGCCGCGCGGCTTATTAAAAACAACATGGAAAAAAATTTAACGCAAACGCCGTCTGTAAATCCGGAATTATTAAAGGTTTTCACACGGGACGCTGAAAAAGCCGTTAATGTACTTGAAACAATACATAAAAAACAAAATTACCCGGACGCTGATTTACAATTATATGTTATCAATGTTCACGCTATGAAAAGCGCTCTTAATAACACCGGAGAAAAGGAACTTTCCGTATTCGCCGCCAAATTGGAAAAAGCCGGGCGTGAAAAGAACATTACCTTAATATCGGAAGAAACACCTGTGTTTTTGGCCGCTTTACAGGCGGTGATTGAAAAAAATAAAATAATTTTAGACAACATTAATAAAAAAGACGCCGATAAGAACCTGTTTGCTGATATGGATTATCTTCACGAAAATCTGGAAATAATAAAAAAAGCCTGCTCGGAATATGACAAAAAAACAGCCAAAGACACTCTTTCGCTTCTTAAGAATAAGAACTGGCCGCCTTCGATTATGGAATTATTGGATAAAATAGCCGAACATTTGCTCCATAGTGAATTTGCCGAAGCCGCAAAACTGACGGATGAATACAAAGACAGCGAAAGTGTTAACTCTTAAAGGGAACTGTTATTTTTTTTGAAACACAATCCCCATAATAACCATTCGTTTACCGTCAGGGGACATAAAAAGTTTACGGGCGCCCCAGCCATTACTTAGATATATTTCACCTTCAGCGGAAATCCCATAAGTAAAATTTTCTTTTCCGGCGGTACCTGTACCATTCGCGCGAAATACCCATACTGTACCGCCTTCCTGTATCCATGTTCCCACTATACTATTAACATTAGTGATCGCTGTAGCGCAAGAACCAACAAGAACAGTTATTAATACCAATAAAATAAATAAACAAACAACTCTTCTCATACAAAAGTCTCCTCATTTAAATAATATGTTAATTTTATTGTATTTGCAAGGAAATTTTAACTAACTGTCCTTGCGGGGTAAAATTGAAATAACAATCATGGCGATTAATGTGGTAACATACGGAAAAGCGAGTAAAAAATCGGCGGGAAGGGACATAATTCCCTGAGCGTAGTTGGAAATAGATTCCGCCAGGCTGAAAAGAAAGGCGGCGGCAAGAACGCCCAAGGGGTTTCGTCCGCCAAGGAAAATTACCGCCAGCGCTATCCAACCCTTTCCGGCGGACATTCCCGGAACATAAGCGCCAAGGTTCAAGCTTAAAAAAGAGCCGCCTATTCCGCAGAAGAAACCTGAAACAAGCAAAGCAGCGCCTTGATAAACCTGCGGCCTTATTCCAAGGGAGACAAGCGCTTCGCTGTCTTTTTCGCACGCCCGAAGACGATATCCAAAGGGGGTCTTGTAAACCGCGAGCCAAGCGGCCGCAAGCATTAAAATTCCGGCGATAATATACCGGCTTTGAAGACCTGCGGCGCTTTCCGAAACAATTACTCCCCTTGTCCTGAATATCTTATCGGAAAGAATAACACAAAGCCCGCTTGAAAGAAGATTTACAGCGAGAGCAGAAATAAAAAGATTTGCCCTAAGCTTAAAAACCGCGAACACATGAAGAGCCGAAAGCGCCGTTGCCGAAATTACCGCCGCCGTTACCGCCGCCGCTATACTGCCCGTTATGTGATATACAGCGAGAGAAGAGAAAGCTCCGGCGAGAAGCAGCCCTTCCAGCGCTATATTGAGGGTTCCTGCAACCGCCGGGAAGAGACCGCCCGCCGCCGCAAATAAAAGAGGAATCATCACTGTTACGGCGCTTTTTAACACCGGTTTTTCCTCCGCCGTAAATAAATGTTTCGGATAACAAGGCTTGTAGAAATAAAGAAAATAACCGCCTGCGCTATTGAAGCTACTTCATAAGTAAGGCCGGTATTCTGCATGGCGATTCTGGCGCCTGCGTCAATCCAAGCCAGAAAAAGAGACGCCGGGATTACCGCTGCGGGGTAAAAACCTGAAATTAACGCTACGGCAAGCCCGTTCCAGCCAAGGCCGGAAGAAAATTCCTTTATCACGGCATGATATGTTCCCATTACAGCGGCGCTTCCTGCAAGACCGTAAAAACCGCCGCTTAACGCCATAGAAACGAGCGTAACCAATTTTGTGTTAATTCCGCCGTAACGCGCGAATAATTCATTGCTTCCGGTCATCCGTATCTCATAACCGGGCTTTGTCCTTGCTAAAAAGAAATGTACTGCGATTATTAATACAATCGCTATAAAAATGCCTGCGCTTAAACCGGAAGGTTTTAAGATCAACGGAAGGCGCAGGTTTTCAGCTATCTTGCGTGTTGTCTGCAGCGATGAACTCGTATCCAAAAAGGGGCCGCAAACAAGGTAATTAACAACCGGAATTACAGCGCACGAAAGCAAAAAAGAGGTAATAAGCTCGCTTGTATTCCACATTGCCTTGCAAACGCCGCTTATAGCTCCAAGTAGTCCAGCGCAGATAAATCCGAAGACAAGGACAAGAATTCCCGTAATTACGCCAAACTGCCCGATGCCGTGTTTTGAAAGGAAAAGAGACAACGCTGCCGAGCAAAAAGCGCCAAGGTAAACCTGCCCTTCCCCGCCAAGATTAAGATTTCCGGCTTTCATCGCTATAGTTACACCTAACGCGCCTATTATAAGGGGAATCGCCGCATTCAGCGTATTTCCGAAACTGAACAAACTCTTAAAAGGCCCAAGAAAGAAAAAGTAAAGAGTTCTTCCCGGAGTGTCGCTTAGAATAAAAACAAGCAGTACCAGTACTAACAGCGCTATAACAGGAATTAAAAACCCGGCGAAAGCGGACAGAGAACGGGAAAATTCAGCGTAACGCTCGTTTTTACGCGCGTGGGGCGGCCCTCCCGCCAGTTTTGAGCGTTCTTTCATTCTTTTATCCCGATACCCTGCATGGAATTGCCGATCGCTTCCTTAATTGACGCTCCCGTATTTTTAAAAACACCGGCGATTTTTCCCCTGTACATCACAATTATGCGATCGGAAAGAGAAAGTATTTCATCAATATTTGTCGAGATTAAAATAATTGCAGCTTGTCTGTCACGCAACGCAAGTATTTCTTTCATTATAAAATTACTTGAGGCGATATCAAGCCCCCATGTAGGTTCTGAAAAAACAATATAATCTTTTAAATGGTTTATTTCCCTCGCAAGAATTAATTTTTGTAAATTACCGCCTGAAAGATAAGCCGCCTTCTCATCTGTCTTGGCGCCTTCGATACCATAACTTTCAGCGAGCTTATACGAAAAATCCTTTACGGCGTTTTTATTTATTATCATTCCTTTTGAAAATTCATCACGGTTTGTAATAATTAAATTTTCCTCGATTAGCGAGTCCCTTGCGCTTCCTACCCTCATCCTGTCGGCGGGAACATAGGCAAGTCCCTGTTTACGCAGCGAGCGTATTCCGAGAGCGGAAATATCTTTGCCGTTGTGAAGAATTTTCCCCTGCGATGGATGTAAAAAGCCCCCCAGAACAGCCTCAATTACGCCAAGACCGTTCCCGCCGACGCCCGCAAACCCCAGGATTTCACCTTTTCCCGCCTGAAACGAAACCTTATCGAGCAACGGGCGTTTTTGTCCTTTTTTGTATACCGTAACATTGTCAAAAACGATAACACCTTGCGCAGGAGAATAATTTTTTTCCGGTTTTATTTCATTTCCCACAGGAACATAATTATCTCCCATCATCATGCGGGCGATTTCGTACTCGTCAATACCGGCAGCGCCTCGAATACCTATAAGCTCTCCTTTTCGCAGTACCGCTACCCTGTCGCAAATTTGTTTTATTTCACGTAATTTATGCGTTATCAGAATGAGGGAAATGCCTTTTGACACAAGGTTTTTTAATGTATTAAATAACGATAAGGTTTCCTGTTCCGTAAGAATGGCGGTAGGCTCATCCAGAATAATTATCCGCGCGTTACGTGCAAGGACACGGCAAATTTCAACCTGCTGCATCTGCCCCTGGCTTAATTCTTTTACTAATTGTCCGCTGTCTACGGCGAAATTATGCTCGTTTAACGTCTTTTCGGCGTTCTGCCGGGCTTTTTTAGCGTCAAAAAAAAGCCCCCATTTTAGCGGTTCTTCTCCCATCGCTATATTTTCCGCTACGGTAAATTCGGGAAAGAGCATAAAATGCTGATGTACCATCCCAATATTGAGCTTTTTTGCCGCCAACGGAGAGCGCATCCTCTCTTTTTTTCCGTTTATAAAAATATCCCCTGTGTCGGGAGTTTCAAGGCCGCACAGGATTTTCATCAGGGTAGTTTTTCCCGCCCCATTCTCACCGGCAATACAGAGAATTTCACCTTTTTTTAACTGTAAACTTATATTATTATTTGCTTTTTTGGCGCTGTCAGGATAAGTTTTGCTTATATTGCGAAGTTCTACACAGACGGGAGTGTCCATATGGTTAGTATACGCCATTAAAACAGCGTAAACTACCCCGATAAACTCCTATGTATCTTTTCCCCTTGTAACTTTAATCCAAAATTGGTATTTTATTAATATGAGCCAGAAGAAACAGCCAATGTTAATTGTACCCCCCCCCCCCAATCAATAAATAGCCATAAAAACAACTTAATCCTTCTTTTTTCTCGTATTTTTAGCGGCATGGATGCCGCTGTTTTTATTGCTTTAGCTGAAGTTTTGCCTTTGGCAAAACTTCAAGGTAAAAATCGACATGGATGTCGATTTTTACCTATGCATGGATACAATGCCTGAATAAACAGGCTTTAGTATACACATTCGTTGAATGTGGCGCATCCGCAGGATGCAACGCACCAAAAAGTGCGATTTCAAAAGGACCTTAGTCCAAGTTATTTTGCATAGAGCAGAATAACAATTAGGAGTTTTAGAATGAAAAGGACATTGTTTTTAGCAGTGGCGCTTTTTGCGCTCATGACGGTAGGAGTGTACGCCCAGACGGAAGCCGATTTTGGTGTAAGCAAGTCGGCAGACGGTAAATCAATTACGATTGACGAGTACAAGGGAAAAGCAACGGTGGTCAACATTCCGGCGAAGATACAGAATTTGCCCGTTACCAAAATTGGAGATCAGGCTTTTGGTACTAGCAAAATTACCAGCGTAACAATACCGAACACTGTTACCAGTATTGAAAGAGGGGCTTTTCAAACTTGCGCCTACCTTACAAGCGTAACCTTTCAAGGAACAATTCCGGCAAGCGGTTTTGCCGCTAGCGCTTTTGGTTCTGGTAGGGTCACACTAGGCGACATTCGTGACAAGTACCTTGCCGCAGGCGGAGGAGCAGGAACGTACACTAGACCTGATGACAATAGCACAACATGGACGAAAAAGTAAAATAAAAGATTTAATAATAGGGCGGTTTTGCCGCCCGTTTTTTCTTAACGCAATATTACAGGTTAGGCGACATTAAACCGCCATAATGCATCAAAGAGGCGGTATTGTATAGTTTATTTTTCCCTCTCGGAGATCGTTGTAGAATTTTTCAAATTTCTTCCGAATACCTTCAGGCAGGTTTTTCTCATACGCCGGATCGTCAAAAATAAAGCCGAGGTAGCCTTCTTTTACTCCGACAATCTGCGCCTTGCCGTATTGAATTTTGCCTTCCAGAGCGTCTTTTAATATTTCCATTACAAGTTTTTTCTGCTCCATTATTCCGCAGCCAAGCACAAGACCGTCAGCGAGGCTGTATTCATTTGTGTTATAACTTACAACGTACTTTTTTTTCCCGGAAGCGGTTTTAATCATACCCTGCGCCGCTCCTCCCGCTATTGCGGTAAACACGTCAACGCCCGAATCGATCATAGCGGAGCTTAGCTCGGCGGCCTTGTTGGCGTCCGCCCATGAGCCTATTACCCGCCTGTCAAGCTCTATCTCCTTGTCGACAAGCCTCGCTCCTTCCAAAAAGCCGGGAAGCATTTGTTTTGTCAATAGAGGATATTCCTGCGCCGCTATAAAACCTATTTTTTTCTGTTTATTGGCGTAAGGCATATCGCTTACGGTAACAAGCCCGGCGAGATACCCCAGAAAAAGGGACTGTTCATATTGGTTATACAGATATGTGCGTATCTGCGGATTACCCTCGTAAAAGGCGTCAGCGATAATAAATTTCTGGTTTGGAAATTGTTTTCCCACGTTTACACATAACTCAGGCAGGGACGGATTGGAGCCAAGCACAATGTCATAAGCGCCGCTTGAAACCATCTCGGCAAGCTGCTGTTCCCACTGAGCCTGATTAAATCCGGCCTCATATATTTTTACGCTTACTTTCGGGTTAGCAGAGGCAAATTCCAGAGCGCCTTGCGCCATTAATTCATAGGGTACGCTTCCCGCCGTAACGCCCGTAATAAAAACAAGCACGGATAGTTCTTTTTGCGCCTGCGCCTGATTCTTTTTTACGCAGGAAAATACCAACGCCGCAAATAACAGTACAAATAATATTTTTTTCATGTTTTCTTTCTCCGGGAATTTAAGTTATTTTATTATACAAAATTAACGATTACCGCGCAACTTTCACAAAGGCGTCTTTATAACCGATACTCTTAAAACGAGCGAGAACCGCAGCGCTTTCACCCTGATTCAACGGCCCTAAAAGAACCCGGTATTTTCCGCTTTCTTTATAGACAATCGGTTTATAATGCTGATCTATACGTTTTATATCTTTCTCTACGGATTCCACCGTATCATAAGAGGCTAACTGAACATAATAACTTCCACGGGCAAGTTCATTAATTCTTGGTACGGATAAACCCGGCTCATTAACCACAACAGGATTATTCGGCGTTTCAGGCTTTTTGGCGCCTGTAATTCCGGGAATAATAAAAGCGGGATCGATCCCGTAAATACCAGTAGGAGGGCGGTTGTCCGTAGGCACTATGTTATATTCAACTATTTCTTCCGGCGGTTTAGAATAATTATCTTTTTTCTCGAATATATCGCCGGCTTCGGCTATTTCATCCGGTTCTTCTATAAAATCATCATCGTAATATTCATCTTCCGGAAAATATTCGGCAACTTCATCATAATAATCGTCTTCATAGTAATCGTCTTCAGGAAAAAAATTCGTTGTCTTTTGCGGAACTGTCTCAGCGGCTTTGGCTTCTTCTTTTCCGGCTTTTGCTGTTTTTTCAGGTTCATTAAAATATGAAGGGGACGGCATATCAATTATTTTATCCCGAGAGGGATACACCGGAAGCTCAATATCACTAGCGTTCCTTGAACCGCTTGCCGTTCCGTTCCATTCCGGTTCAAGCACATAGGCGGAATATCCGGCATCCGGTACAGCGGCGGCAGACGGAGACGCCGGATTGACAAATCCTTTATCGTAACTGTCTTCTGTAATTACATTACCCGAATCATAATCGGAAATGCCGGAGGACAAGCCTTCGGCGAAACGCGCGTAAGCTACAGGATCGGACGGCTGTGTCATCCTGATCCGGCTTACGGAACCGGGGCGCATCCCTATTAATCCTGCGGCCTCACGGGAAATAATAGCGAGAAGCCCCGGACTGTCAATGTTGCCGGCTACTATTACACGAGTGCTTTTATTGGTTTCTATATTCAAAATATCAACGACGGTATTCCTGGGGAACGAATTTGTAGCGATATAGCGGCCGTTTGCCGGAAGTTCCCCTTCGGGAGCGGTAACTGCCGCTCCCTCCCAGGGAGAGGCGCTTACAAACAAACAAAGAGCCGTAATAACGTATAAAAATAATTTTTTTCTCATTTATAAATCCCCACTAACGCTAATTTATCCTGGGAACAATTCCCTTTACGATATCTTTCAGTTCCTCAAATTCTTCTTTATCCGATCTGTACGCTTTTCCCTTTACTTTTCGTTCTTTAAGCAGTTTGAAAGGAGTAACATTGAACAGAAGAAGCGAAACTTCACCAGGAGTTAAAGAATCGCTTGAGTAATCAATCTGGGCTACAAGAAAATAATCCGCGCCTCCTTCCCTTGCCTCGTCTACTTCATCCTGAACAAATTTTTCAAGGCTCATTTTCGGCATTGTTGTGACACGCATCATCGGGGTGTTGCATACAATATATCCGGCGTCAAAAAAGACGTCAAAAAAAGCGTTTTCCCAAAGCTTGGAATATTGACTTTTTGCCCCTTCAGGAGGCAGTCCGGTCTCAATAATAAAAAATGAAACCATGTGCGCCGAGGCGCTAAAAATAATGAAAACGCCCAAAAAAAGAACAAACGCTGTTTTTTTTGCCATTTACACTCCTCTGGTTCAATTATCGGCGCTTAAAAACGGTAATTTAAGTACAAAAAAGGGTATTTGCAACCGGCGATATTTCATGTATCATAGAACAGAGGGGAAAATGAACTATTACGCCATTCAGGTAAAAACCCGCGCGGAAGCTAAATTTATAAAACTTTTTAAGGCAATGCACCCTGAAATCACTTTTCCCGTCTATTTTCCGCAAAGGCGCCTTGATATAAAGAAAAGGGGGCAGATAAAACCTTCCATGTCCGCCGTTTTTCCGGGATACATCTTTGTCGAGGTGGAAAATAATGAGGATATCTTAAAATATCAATGGGATTTCCGAAGAACGGACGGTTTTTACCGTTTTTTAAGATCAAATCAGGAAATTACGCCGCTTGCCGACCGTGATTTGGAGTTAGTTCTTCACTTTATTAAAAACGCCGGCCCCGTAGCGGGCAGGTCAAAAGTGTACTTCAATGAAAATTCACGCATTGTCGTTGTGGAAGGGCCGCTTATGGGACTGGAAGGAAGGATCATAAAAGTAGACAGAAGGAAAGGCAGGGCAAAAATAACGCTTGATTTATACAATGATTCATTTAGTATAGATCTTGGGTTTGAAGTTATCGGTTCAATGGAGCCGGCCGGGAGGGGGGTAAGGTAACGCCTACATCAAAACGTATATTCATAATCGGAGCCGGGTTTGCCGGACGCACAATAGCAAGCGAACTTATCTCAAAAGCCATATTCGGCGAAGTCGCCGCTTTTCTGGATGACGACCCGGAAAATATAGGCAAAAAAATAGACAATATTCCCGTCATAGGCCCAATTAACGAAGTCGCTGTTTTAGTGCGGGCAAACCGTGAAGACGAGGCGATTATCGCCATGCCGGACGCCGGCAGGGATTACTTAAAACAGGTATACGATAATTTAAAGGAAATAGGCTTTCAGCAAATAAAAATCCTTCCGGGTATCTCACAAATAATCGACGGGGACGCTCACTTTATCCAAACCCGTTCAATAGACTTGCAGGATCTTCTTGGCAGAAACCCTGTAGCGATAAAACTGAAACAAAGCCTCGCCTACCTTAGGGGCAAGCGGGTGCTTGTAACGGGCGCCGGCGGCTCAATCGGAAGCGAATTATGCCGGCAGCTTTTATCGGGAGGCGCTTCCCGCCTCTACCTTTTCGGGCACGGCGAAAATTCAATTTATCAGATAGACAGGGAACTGCGCCTTTTGCAGGAAGAGGGAGTCGGCGAAAAAGCGGCGCTTGTTCCCATCATAGGGGATTTAAGGGATACGGATTATGTAAACTACATTTTGGAAAACCTGAAAGCGGACGCTATTTTCCACACCGCCGCTTACAAGCACGTCCCGCTGATGGAAGAAAACCCCGTGGCTGCAATCGAAAACAATGTCTTTGGAACCGAAAATCTGGTACTCGCCGCTGTAAAACACGGCACAAAGAGGTTTGTACACATCACCACCGACAAAGCGGTTGAGCCTGTCTCAATTTACGGCGCTTCAAAATACCTCTGCGAACAAATGGTTCTGGAAGCCGCCACTCAATCCGGCGGCACTAATTTCATGGTAGTCCGTTTCGGCAATGTTCTCGGCTCCCGAGGCTCGATAGTGCCTCTTTTCCAACAGCAAATTCAAAAAGGCGGCCCTGTTACCATTACCCACCCTGATATTCGCCGCTGGTTTATGACCATAAGCGAAGCGTGCTCTCTTGTCCTAAAAGCGGGCGGTGTCGGGGAAAACGGCGGTTTGTACCTTTTGGATATGGGAGAACCGGTGCGTATCCGGGACCTGGCCGAACAGTTAATCCGCTTTCATGGCTATGAGCCGGATACCGAAATAAAAATTGTATACACAGGCCTTCGTCCCGGCGAGCGTATGGACGAACCTCTTTGGTCGAAGGATGAAAAAATCAATGAGACTGAACACAGCAGAATTTTACAGGTAAAGCGGGAAAAACCGTTCTCGGTTGATCTTAAAAACATCCTTGAACAACTGCGTCCCATTTGCCGTTTAGACTTCTCAAACACGCAAGTGTCACATGCTCCGCAAGTGTCACATGCTCCGCAAGTGTCACATGCTCCGCAAGTGTACAGAAACGCCGAATTACTGCGTAGTATTCTAATTGATAAAGTCATAAAATTAAAATAAACTATCTTTTAATGAGAGCTTCTTCCTTTCTTGAAGATATTTACCCGCAGCATTTACTGTACGGTATAACAATAAGGTCTCCAATCGCCAACGGCCGCCTGAAACTGATTCAATTTCCCGTTCTTCCCGAAAATTATTCCTACTTTACCGCTAGAAATATCCCAGGGGAAAACAGACTGGAAGGCACTTCCATTCCCATCCTTGCCGAATCAAAGCTTTCATACATAGGAGAACCTATAGCCATTTTACTTGGACAGGATAAGATAAAGCTTGAGGAATTCGCCAAAGAATGCAAGGTTATTTATGATGAGGAAACGCCTGAATTCAACGCTATTGAGCCTGCGGCGGCTATACGTGAAATTCAGATGGGGGACACTAAAAGCGTCTTTGAAAAACCTGGAATAATAATCGCCGGAAGCTATATAACGGGAATTCAGGATCACTGGTACGCCGAGCCGGCCGGAGCCGTAACATATTATGAAAAAGTAAAGCAAAGCCCGCCTGACGGCTCTATCGCAAACTCACCCGGCGGCGAAAAGGGCGAAAAAGCCGAAAAAAAAGAAAACAAGTTAAAAAAGAAAGAAAAACTGTTAATTGTAAAAACAGCTACCCAATGGCCGTATCATGTAAAACGCTCGGTTGCCAGAGCGCTTGGAATTGAACAATCAAACATTTCCGTAGAAACCACTTCTCTAAGCCTGCACATGGACGGAAAACTTATGTTTACCTCCCTTGTAGCGTGCCATGCCGCTCTTGGGACTTTTTTTACAAACAGGCCCGTACGCCTTATATTAAACAGGGAAGAAGACTTTTTTTATTCCCCAAAACGCTGTAAATCAAACATTGATATTGTAACTACCATAGACGATAAAGGCAATATTACAGCCGCCGAGGTAGATATTTCTGTTAACCTTGGAGCGTACGGGGTTAACAGCGAGGAAATTCTGGATCAAGTCTGCCTCGGCGTTATAGGTTATAGTAAAATTGACAATTTAAGGATTACGGCAAAGGCAAATCCCTCAAATATACCTCCGCAGGGGCCTTTTTCCGGGTTTGGGCTCGCTCAGGGTTTTTTCGCTATGCAGCGGCATATATCTCAAATTTCGGAAACAATACAAACCGATCCGGTTGAATGGCGTAAATCCCGTTATAACCCCTCTTTAATCATGCCTTCCGGCATAACTTCCAAAAACAATATTTCCGTAGAAAAACTTATAGATTCCGTTACGGCTATGAGCGATTATTACAGAAAATGGACCTCTTATGAGTTGTTAAGGCAAAGCCGCAGGGAAAAACCGATAATGTACGAAAAAGGCGAGAATCTAAGGGGTATCGGGATGACGCTTGGATTTCAGGGGAACGGCCTTCTTTACCACGGCGAGGATAACGGTATTTACACTGTGGAAGTCACTTTAACAAAAGAAAATTTCCTTGAGATAAAAACAAGCATTACAAGCTCGGACGAAGATTACGCCAAAATCTGGGCGAAAGTTGTCTCTAGTATCTTATCTGTAGAGCCTGAAAAGATACGTTTAATCACGGATCGGGCGCCTGACGGAGGCCCAAGCTGCGCTTCAAGAAATATAACCGCGCTTACCAAACTGGTGGAAAAATGCTGCCTTGCCATACGCAAGCAGCGTTCCCACGACCCGCTGCCGATTACGGTACGCCGTTCCTTAAAGCCTCAATACGGCTCCCTGTGGCAAGGCCGCTTTATGCCACGAGAGGGAAAGAATATGGATATCAGCGGTTTTTCAAAACTCGGCATGGCCGCCTGCGTTGTTGAAGTTTCCATTGACATTGTAGAATGTATCCCAAAAATTCGCGGTATATGGCTTGGAGTTGACGGCGGAAAAATTATCTCGGAAAACAGGGCAAGAAGAAACCTTACCCGAGGGGCGGCTCAGGCGTTAGGCTGGGCGTTTTCTGAAAACATCGAATATTCAGACGGCGCGCTGCCAAAAACAAAATATGATAAATTTGTCATTTCGTCTTATCTTGATATTCCGGTTTTCAATATTGATTTCCTGTCTACAGCCAGTCAGGAACCAAAAGGAATAGGAGAGCTTCCGTTTACGTGTATACCGGCGGCTTTTTTACAGGCCGTATCGCAGGCAATGGATCACTGTTATAAAACTATCCCGTTAAGAAGAAAAGAAATTTGGGAAATAGCGCGGCTTAGAAACGGCGACGTACATACGGGGC
>Ga0268262_10004688_pt1 | contig 13977 bp, 25 predicted proteins | sample TergutNc150P3_FD_190354 | JGI IMG/M metagenome (GOLD analysis project Ga0268262, IMG submission 190354) | Nasutitermes corniger P3 segment gut microbial community from laboratory colony in Florida, USA - Nc150 P3 (SPAdes) (version 2) | ecosystem: Host-associated > Arthropoda: Insects >... | reverse complement strand
TTTTTCAAACGAAATATTCCAAACGCACCCAGACAGTAAAGTTATTCAAACAGCATTGTTATTAATTTTAACTATAATAATCATTCGCCGAGAAAAAGAATTTTTCTTCGGTAAATCGTATGAAATTGTAGAGAGAAATTAATGCCTCCTATGGAGGCTTAGGGTTCAGTATAAATTAGCGAGTAAAAAATTATGACTGATAAAGAAAAGTGGGGGAAGTCTCCCCCTAGCTCCAACCGCCCTCTAACTTTACGGCTAACAAATGGGCGTTTTCCGCTACCCCTTCGTGCCCTAATACAATGGCAAAAAATAAATTTCTATATTAAACCTATGAAAACAACGCTTGAAATCCCGGAGAAACTTATTCATAATGCTATGAACGCGACAAAGATACGTTCAAAGTCGCGTTTAATCACCGTTGCGATAAAAAATTTAATTAAAAATACGGACATAAAGCAGATAAAAAACTACGCAGGTAAGTTGGATTTAGACCTTGATATTGAGGCTTTAAGAGCAAGATGACCCATAGCCCAACCCAAGCCACCACCACAAGACCCTCTGCCACAGGGTCTAGCCCTAGCGAACTTACTCTCGCCAGAGCTTGCATAGGTAGCTCCATTCCAACTTTGCCCCCCCCCCCCCCCTGAGTGGCGGGAATTTACGGAATTTTCTACATTCAACCCTTAAAACGGAGGTAACATAATGAGAACTCAATTCTCAAAATTCGCATTGGCGGCAGCCTTTGGGCTTGCCTTGGCATTCACCCTTTCCTGCTCATCGGACAAAGACGATGACCCTAGCCCTCAACCCTTGCCAGTTTCCTCTGGCGGCAACAGCGGCGTAGATGGCTCGTCCTCTTCTGTCACAACAGGTAGCGGCAATGGCAGCAGCAGCTCCGCAACGAGCGGCGGCGGTTCTAGCTCGTCTGCCACAGCAAGCGGCGGCTCTAGCAGCTCCGCGACAGGTAGCGTTGGCACGTCTTCGTCTGCTGGCGGCGGAGCGGCATCCGAGACGGTTGTCATTGGCGGCAAGACTTGGCAGGCAAAGAATTTGTCTGTCGATGTTCCTGGCAGCAAGTGCTATGCGGAAGGCGTCAGCGGCGTTTCCGCAGACAGCGTTGCAAAGAACTGCGCCAAATACGGCAGACTTTACAACTGGGCAACTGCTATGTCTCTGCCTTCCAAATGCAACAGCACTCTTTCCACAAGCGATACGGACTGCGCCATAGGAACCCCAAATCATCGAGGCATTTGCCCTGCTGGTTGGCATATCCCCAGCAACGCTGATTGGGATGCCTTGTACCGCTCTGCTGACGGCACAAGCGGCACCAATAGCCCTTACTCTAGCCCTACTGCTGGCCCGCACTTGAAGGCGAAAGAGGGTTGGAATGATTGCGGCCCTTCTGGCTCTGGCAAGACTTACTCATGCGAGGACACCTATAACTTTTCCGCCTTGCCGGGCGGCCTCGGCAATTCCAATGGCGATTTCGGCAATGCCGGCGACGACGGCTACTGGTGGAGTGCTAGCGAGGACAATAGCAACTACGCCTACTACCGGGGTATGTACTACCTCAGCGAGAACGCCTTCTACAACAACGTCGCTAAGAGCTACTTGTTCAGTGTTCGTTGCTTGCAGGACTGAGCGCGTTGTGTTAGCGCAGCAAACACAATGCGCCGCCGCTAGCCGCAGGCAAGCGGCGCAACCGTATGCTGTGGGCGTTTATTGATGGCTTTTTGTTGGGGCGTCGGGGGCGATTTTTTTATGAAAACGGAAAACATACTCTCAATAGAAGAAAGCAGCGGGAATCGCATAAACCTTGTCCGCGACCGCTTGTTTTGGCAGGCGTGGAATAGGAGCGCGTTTCTTTTCGCAACGCACATAAAAAGCTATCAGGTGCACAAAAGGTTTGTCCAGAAAGTGAATCAAGAAGTGGCCTGGCTCGGCTTCCCATCTTCCGCCCTGCCCGCCATACAAAAAACCGCAGAGGAAAAAGGCTTCTCCTTTGAGCAAAAATCCAATGAACATATAATAATCGGCAATGTGGCGCAAACAATAGGCTATGAGGAATGGTGGGCTGGAATAGTGAAAAAAAAGCCCAAACCTTCGCAGCCCGATTTCCACCAGCCAAAAAACGTTCAAGATGGCATTCTGCCTGCTTATAAAACCGCCTACGACTTAAGCCTGCACATTCACAGGGCAACCCTCAAAATGCCAAGGGAATTCCGCTACGAACTTGGAGCTAGGGTGAGAAACCACTCTATGGACATCTTGGAAAACCTGCATTTAATGGCTAACAATGTACAAGGAAAACCAGAGCTAACCGAAAGCGCGGCAATAATCCACAAGCTCCGCGTGGACATAAGGGTATTGAAAGATTTGCATCAGATAGGCATTGAACAATGGGGGTTTTTGAATCAGCAAATTGAAAGTTTATTGAATTTATTACGGGCGGAATTCTGCAATGCCAACTCCAGGATTGCAGGAGCGACCCTTAAGCAGTCCAGCGGAACGCTCCCCCCTGCAGCAATGCAGGAGAGCAAACAAAAACGCTTTGGAGTTTTTTCTCGTGAAACCACTTCTTAGCATAGAGAAGCTTCCGCTGCTTTTTCCGCCTTGCCGGGCGGCAACGGCAATTCCAATGGCAATTTCAACAATGCCGGCAACAACGGCAACTGGTGGAGTGCTAGCGAGAACAATAGCAACAACGCCTACAACCGGAATATGAACTACAACAACGAGAACGCCAACTACAACAACAACGATAAGAGCAACTTGTTCAGTGTTCGTTGCTTGCAGGACTGCAACGGGGGAACCGGGAAACTGGTTTCCCCTCTTTTTTTAGAGATGCACAAAGCCTATTTGGATGCTCGCAAGCACAAGCGGAACACCATAAACCAGCTCAAATTTGAACGCAAATTAGAAGTAGAACTGCTTCCTCTTTAGATTTCGCTTTTCTACCTAACAAGATAGGCTCTGTTTTTAACTCTGTTATTGGAAAACACAAATAAAGCATTTCCATAAGAAATTTTTTCAAATCACTCAAACTAGATTTAGGAATAAAATTAAATTTTATCAGATAATAAACATATTCCGATAGTTCATAAAGTGCCTTTTCTTTACCATTTGCTCCAGTAAATTTAAATTCTTTTAACCTTGTTAAAGCCAATTTATCTTTTTCCGCAGTAACTACATCATAACCGATTTGCCATTCTATATAGCAGTTTTGAGTTAATTCTGTTTGGCAAGTAGCAACTGGAATGCCGTATTCATTTAATATGCTTCTTCGTTTAATTCTCACCTTTCCACTTGTAGCGGTTAATGGAATGGCAACTCTTATTTCTTTATTTTCTATTATTTCTTTTATAAACATATATCCATCCCCTTGAAAAGATTATTAAAATAAGTTTGTACTTTTGTTTTGGCGAAGTTTATTCTCTCTTGGTTTGGAATGGAATATTTGCCTGCGAAAATGTCGGGGTGTTTTGCAATGCTCAATGCGAAAAAATCGTCTTTTAGTTTTTCAAAATTGTTTTTGTCAAAAGGAACGTCTAAATTGCCAAAATAGTATGGGAGTTTGTTGGCAATGTCTTTGAAAATATCAACGTAGCAATAGTAAGGCAGTTTTTCTCGCGGTATGTAAATTGTATTTGCAGTATCTTCTTCTATAAAAGTGCGAGAACGTTTTAAGGCGTTTATGTCTCGCATTGTGAAAAATTTAAAATCATCTGCTTTTGAATGGCGAGATGGATATTTTGAAATGTATTTGCAAATATAATCGAAATCCGAAATTGAAAATTCCTGTTTTTCTAAAGTTTTGAATTTCCTTTTGACAATTTGCTCATAGCTTGTGCCTTGCTCACTCTTTGCATATACTGCGGCTACAATGGGAAATCCATTTGTTTTAGACGTTTCAGAAAATTCTTGGCTGTTAAAAACTATTGCCTCTAAAAGTTTATAGTTCTGCATTAAAGGTTTTAAGGTTTCAAAATTTGTTTTTTTGATTAAATAGGAAAGCGGATGCAAAACCGCTATATAATCGGGTTTTAGTTTTGCGAAAGCAAGCATAAAAGAAAGCCCCAAATCGCGAGTTTTTATTTCTTCGTCTATTTTGCAGGGTTTGGCTTTAATATCGTTTTTCACACGCGAAGTCACATCGTTATAGGGTGGATTCCCAACGATTGCTAGTTTTTCATTTTCGCCTATTCCGAATTTTGAGCGTGAAATTTGCGAAAGAACATTTATTTTTTTAAATTCAATATTCGGAAATTTTTTTCTTGCAATCGTCAAAGCCATTGGGTCAATATCGGCACCTATAAAGCGAACCTTTTTTTGCGGAAATTTCTCCGAAAAAAAAGCTCCATATCCGCAAGCTGGTTCAAGTACAACATCTACCAAACCTTTGCTCTTTGCAAAAGTGTCATAAACCAAACGAACCAAATGAGGCGGAGTGTAAAAACTGCCCAAATTTGTTTTCTGCTTATATGAAAGGTGCTTGGTGTCCAAGATTATCTCCTATTGTGGGGTAATGTAGAAAACAAACTAGCAAAAATTTTCTATCTTATACCCGGAGGTTTCTATGTCAAACTTAGCACAGGTAGATAAAATAGTAAAGCAAGCTGCTACGCTCAAAGCAGACGACAAAATAATTCTGCTATACAAAATACAGGATTTGCTCGTTGCTTTGCCCAAAAAAGAGGAAAATATCACTATGAAATCTGCTTTTGGTTTATGGAAAAACAGGGATATAAACGAAAAAGATTTGAGGAAAAGAGCGTGGAAACAAAAATAAGTTATTTATTGGACACTTGTATTTTAGTTGATTTTTTAAGGGGAAACAAAAGCATATACGATATTCTCGTTGGTAACAAAGATGTGAATTTGTCAATGTCCACAATAACTATGATGGAGTTAGTGCTTGGGGCATTTAACAAAAAAGAGGTTCTATATATACAAAAAGCTTTTAGCAATATAAATATTGTCTATATAAACGAGGAAATTTCAAAGTTATGGCAAAAGCTTTTGATAAATTACAATAAAAGCCATAATTTGCTTATAGACGATGCCTTGATAGCAGCGACCTCTCTTGTGACAAAATTAGAGCTAATGACTTACAATAAAGCAGATTTTCAATACATTCCAAACATTAAATTGTATAAATTTTAAAACAAACTGGCGTTTTCCGCTACCCTACTTGCCCCAACCAACCTGGTAAAATAGCCTTAATTTAACGGCAAAACAACGCAAAATAGCATAATTTTATGCAAATTCAAACCTTTTTGAGCTTATTTCCACCTTTTTCTGTAAAAAAATTATATATTATGGCTGTATTAACCTATAAATTGGAGAAAACCCAATGGACACACAAATTAAAACACTTGCACAAGTGGCACTTGGGCTTGCATTAACATTCACCTTTTCTTGCTCTGGTAGCGAGAATAACAATGGAAGTATTGAATTATGAACAATTACATCTCCGTTTCAAACAACGAAACATATAGAACCATAGACGAAGCCTTTGAAAAGGTATTTTCGTCTAAAAATCCGCAACCAATGAAAGGCTGTTTCGAGCCGTTGCCATCGTTTGCTGGCACGGAACTCGCAGGATGCCATATTTGGTTTCCAAAACTAAAACCCAATGATGCTAATTGGGATAATCAACTCATAGGCGATAAGATAGTATCAAAAAACGCCAATGGAAAAGGAAAAGCAGTGAAAGGTCAAAAAAACATTGCCTTTACTCATACTGGAAAGGAATATGTTTTTGCTGGTATATTCGAACTGAAAACAATAGATGGAGATGGAACAGAACATTGGGAAAAGATAAATGACAAATGCTTGGTCATTGGGAGGCAAAAATGAGTAGAATAGCACGTCAATTTTTTTGTGAAAAACACGGTCCTTATATACTATATGTAACCGAGGAGGGTACTTATAGTACTAGCGGTTGGAGCGGTGCAGGTCATCCTGATGCCCGATGCCCTAAATGCCGATTTGAATCTACTAATAAGAAATTAGCCATAATATTTGCGATAATTTTATTTCTCCTTGTCGGTCTCCCCAAAATAATATACGGAAAGTTCGGCAAGAAAGGCGTGATAATATATTTCGCTTGTTGGCTTGGGGTAGTCATTAGTCTTGTCGCTGTAAAAAAATATAATGATTATCAAGTACAAACGGCGAGAGAAAAGGGTCGAGCGGAACAGGAATCAAAGCGGAAAAAAATAGAAGAAACCTGGTCCGCAATTACCGATAGCGAATATAATTGGAATGAAGCTGTAAAATATTGTTCCAGTCAAGGCTGGCGATTACCAACGAATGATGACTGGGAAGCACTGAAAAAATTCATAAAAGGGGATATCTACCTTTTTGCTCCAAACGGAGAATGTAGTTACGGTTGTGGTTCTTGGTGGAGTGCGACTGCTACGAAAAATGATGACAAATATGCCTATACTTGGAATATTAGGGATGAACTTTCTTCAAGTTGGTCTGGAAAAAAAAATAAACAACACGTCCGTTGCATAAAAGAAGGGTCAGCGAAAACGGCAGAGAAAATTGTGGATATTGATGAAAAGTCGAAGCAAATCAAGGCAACACAGGAAGCAAGGATTGCGGCGAAATGGAAAAAAATAGAGGAAGGATGGTCTGCAACCAGCGAGAAAGAGTATAATTGGAGCGAAGCTGTAAAATATTGTTCCAACAAAGGCTGGCGATTACCAACGGATAAAGACATAGAAGCATTGGAAAAATTTCTAATAGGAGACTCTGAATTATACGACAAATTTGCTATTCCAGGAGGAGGGTCGTGGTGGACTGCTAAGAAAGATAACCAAGACGGATATGCCTATACTTTGACTATCACCAATAGCGGATTTTATCCAGACAGCAGACCAGAATACGAAACTTTTTATGTTCGTTGCATAAAGAAATAAGCACAAACCTGCCAAATTCCATATTCCCAGAATTTGGCAAGGTAAAACAAGCGGGAAAAACAACAAAACAGGAGAACCCACAATGAAAGCCAACAAGCATTCCCAAAGCATACCCGCCGACAAACTGGAACAGGCGAGGACAAAAATCAGCGAAGCCGCCGATTTGCTCAAACCCTACCTCATAGCCCTCACCCCAGCCTAACAGAAACTCCCATCCCAGAGGCAGAAATTCCTGCTTCAAAGGTGGAAATTCCTACCTCAAATAATTAACCGTATTTGACCCCGTATGACCGATAAAAAATACTATGCTTGTAAATATTGCAAAATAGTTTTTTAACCATAATGCTATGAACAGATAATAAATTGGAACAACTGCGGATAAACCCATTACTATCAACCAAGCGTTTGTAACACCGGAAAAGTAAAAAATCCAGCAAGTGTAATATGTGAAAAGACATAAAACTGAAAAATAAAATAATTTGGTTTTTAATGTTGGGCGGATAACCGATTTGTTGATAATGAGTATTAGCAGGCTAACTGTTAAAACACCGCCTAGTTTTTCTAAAATTCCAAGAAAGGTGTTTGTAGGGATATTGTTTGCTAAGGGATTATTTTCGGGCGGGCATAGAAGCCAGGGCAAATAAGGCAATTCTTGTAATGCAAAGGCTATTAAGCCATATACGGAAAATCCAATTTTATTTTGTTTTAAATAATTAATCATTAAAATTGCAAACCCATTACTATTCCAACCGTATTTAAGGCTGGATTATTTTCATACGCTTTTCCGTTTGATGAGTGGAACCATTTTAGAATTGTGTATGCTTTGTAATTGTTTATTGGATATTCCATTCCCAAGCCTATATTTGTTCCAATGTTAATACGAGTTCCGTTCTCTGGAAATTCTCTCCAATAAACAACCAAGCTCATTCCGCAGCCTTCGGCGAATATTCTGGAATTTATTTTTGGGATAGGTATAAAATATAACCTGACGTTCCAATTTAATTCAAACCCAGTTGTCGTTCTTCCATTTTTAGGTCTTTCGTGTCCAAAATTGTCTTTTTGTATTCCTTCTACCATATCATAAGCCAATAGTCCGTTTAATCCAAGTCCAACGTCAAGTAAATTGTATTGCGGGTTGATGTATATCATTTTTAATATTGCGTCATAGCCAACTTGCAATAGGTGAATGTTGTCGTCAAAATATGAGGAGAAATAACCTAAATGGATTCTGTTGTTGAAGTTTTTTTGGAAATAATTGTCTTCGGGCGTTTCTTGGGAGAAAGCGGTTGTCGCTATGGCGAGTAATAGGATGGATGCTGCGAGTTTGTTTCTCATTTTTTGCTCCTTGTGGTTTGTTAAATATAGTAAATTTTTCTATCTTCCTGTTTGGAGAAAAAAATATGTGGCACGACAACCTATTCCCCGAACTAGAAAAAAACAAAAACGCAGAGCAAGCGGTAAAAATGGCAGCCTATATGCAAAACAAATTTGCGTTTTTAGGCATATCGAAACCGAAATTGAAAGAAATAATAAAGCCTTACATAAAAGAGAGCAAAAAATATGGACTTGATTGGAAATTTGTCAATATATGTTGGAAAAAAGATTATCGCGAAGCTCAATATGTGGCGGTAGAATATTTGGATAGTTCAATAAAATTATTGACTGACAACGATTTGCCTAATCTTAAAAAACTTATCATCACTAAATCGTGGTGGGAAACTGTTGATTCAATAGATGCAGTAGTTGGGAAACTTGTATTAAATTACAAACAGCTAGAAAAGGAAATGCTTAAATGGTCAAAAGATGAAAATATTTGGGTGAGGAGAGTATCAATAGATTTTCAATTGCAATACAAAGAAAAGACAAATCAAAAATTATTGGAACAGATTATAATAAACAATTTTGGGACAGATGAGTTTTTCATAAATAAAGCCATAGGTTGGAGTTTAAGAGAGTATTCAAAAACAAATCAAAAATGGGTTAAGGGTTTTATCAATAAATATAAGAACCAGCTTCATAAGTTGAGTGTGAAAGAAGGCTCAAAGTATTTATAGTTGCAACATCAAGAGCTGCCGAGTAACTCCAACAATTCCTTGTCTAGTCGTTCATCATTGTCATATTGAGGCAAATCTTTGTGCAAACTCTCGCCTATGCTCACCAAGCCAAAGTCTCAAACGCCGCATCATCTTGCTTCAAATCCTCGCCTTTGAAAAAATTAAAATAATCAACAGGCAAGCGAACGTGATTAAATCCTGCATTTTTTATGAACTGCAAATCTTTCTGCGTAATGAAACTCTTGGCGTGTTCATAAAACCCAGGAAAACCAGCAGGGTCTTTCTCCTCAATACAATCAACCTGACTAAACCAACCACCAAGGTTAAGCCCCCGCAATCTCTCTGTTAGGATATTCATAGGGAGAATATAGGAAAAAATTTTTCTACATTACAACTATGCACACATCAAAAAAAACTGTGTATGTAGAAACTACCATACCAAGCTATGCAACCGCAAAGCCCAGTATGGATATATTGTCTGCAAATAGGCAGGCAATAACTAAGTTATTTTGGGAATACGAAAAAGACAAATATAAATTATACATAAGCCAGTTTGTTTTTGACGAATGCAAACAAGGAAATCCCGAAGCAGCAAAGCGGAGATTAGATTTTATCAAAGACATACCTTTAATTCCAGACAAAAGTTCCACCGCAACTTTGGCAAATGAATACTTTAACTACTTAAACATACCAGAAAGAGCCAAAACAGACTGCTTTCATTTAGCTGTTTGCGTAGAAGCAAAAATAGATTATCTATTAACTTGGAATTGCTCGCATTTAGGCGTAGAAGCTTATGCAAAGATTTATGAGTATAACAACAAAAAAGGAATTTGGATACCAGAATTGGTAACACCTGAAATGTTAATTCAATATGAGAGGGACAAGCAAAATGAATTACAACCTTGAAGAAGATCCTATCACAGAAGTTCATCGCATAAGAGCAGAACTTTTGGAAAAATACGGTGGCATAGACGGCTGGCACAAGCACAACGTAGAGCTACGTCCACAATTGGAAAAAGAAGGTTGGGTTTTCGCAACAGAAGCAGAATTAGCACGGTAAGTTTGCCCCAAATGCGAACCTCGTGCATTTGGGGGTGGTTGTAGGTGTTTAATAATTTTCTACCTTAGCAAGCTATGGCAAGTGATATTGACTTTGTAAACTATGTAATTGGTCAAATAAATGGCGTTGGAATAATAACATCAAAGAAAATGTTTGGCGAATATATGGTTTATATAAACCAAAAGCCAGTGATACTTATTTGCGACAACACCGCTTTTGTAAAAAAGTTGGACTGCATAAAAACATTTTGGGAAAAAGGGGAGAACGGATTTCCGTATAAAGGGGCAAAGGAACATTATATATTGGATGTAGATAATAGGGAAGCATTGATTAAAATAATAAGAGAAGTGGAAAAGGCAACGCCGATACCAAAGAAAAAGAAGAAAAATGAGAAGAAAAGATAAAACGAGCAGGAGAATAAAATGCCAAGAGCGACTAGCAAGATAAATCACATTGCGTTGTATGTGAATGATTTGGAAAGAATGAGGTTGTTTTATGAGAAATATTTCAATGCGAAAGCGAGTGAAATGTATCATAATTCCAAGACAAGTTTGAAAACATATTTTTTGGAATTTGAGGGTTCGTGCCGCATAGAGATTATGACTAGGGAGAATTTGAATAATGTTGCAAAAGAGTTGAATGATGTTGGTTATATTCATATTGCGTTTAGCGTTGGCGGCAAGAGTAGAGTTGATGAATTGACGGAGTTGTTGGAGAATGACGGGTATAAGATAATAAGCAAGCCTAGAACGACAGGAGATGGCTATTATGAGAGTTGCATCTTTGACCCAGAGGGTAATCAAGTGGAAATAGTTGAGTGATTTTGGGAATTTGCACGTTTGGGGTGTGATTTTGTGGTTGGAGCTTGTTCTATTTTTCTATTTTACATCTTATGAACGATTCCTGCCTAACGATTAACATACCGTCTGCGGTTTTTCCGTATATTTGCAATTCAGCAAAAGAATTGCAAACAGATATGTTGCTTTTCTTGGCTGTAAAATGCTATCAGCGTTCTTTGCTCTCAATAGGCAAAGCCGCTGAACTCGCAGGAATGAGCAAGGTAAATTTTGAAATATACCTTTCGGAAAATAAAATTCCTGTGTCCAACCTAGAATATGCAGATATAGCCAGTGACATAGAGAAATTAAAAATATGATAGTAGTTGCCGATACTGGACCGATAATTTCTCTTGCCGTTATAGATAAACTTTCCATTTTGGATTCATTGTTTGAGAGCGTGAGTATCCCAGAGGCTGTATGGGAGGAATTGTTGAATTATGTTGAGGTTTTTAATATTCCACAAATATATAATTACAAAAATAATGTGAAAAAGGTAAGCTCAAAATATGATTTGGAACAGCTTGTGGATAAGGGCGAATTGGAAGCTATTTTATTGAGCAAGGAAATAAATGCGGATTATTTGCTTATTGACGATAAAAAGGCGAGAACGATAGCGGAAGAAATGTCTATTGCTTGTATTGGAACAATTGCGGTTTTAATAAAAGCTAAATCAAAAGGCATAATAAAAGAGCTAAGGGAATTATTCATAGAAATGCTAGACAAAAAAAGATATTATTCTGTGGATTTGTTGAATAAAGTTTTGTTGGCTAATAATGAAAAAATAATTTAGGAGAATAAAATGCCCAGACCAACGAACAAAAAGGAACTTCTAAAATAAGCTGAACTCAAATGATTGATATACTTGTAATTATAAGTTTGGCAATATTTTATATTTTGTTTCTTGGCAGAACCGTATTGCTATATAAAAAAGGTATCAAGGTATGGGTCATTGGTACAAGTACAAAGAAAATTTCTGAAATAATATTGGAAAAAATATTATTGCCTCTGTCACTATTGATAAGTTTTATTTTTACAATTATTACAGCATTGCATATAAAATTACCTGCTATAATCTCAGATTATTTAATAAATATAATCTGGATAAAATATATTGGAATAATGTTTTGTTATATTGGCTTAATAATATTTCTGTTAGCGTTAATCTCATTTGGGAAATCGTGGAGGATAGGCATAGATGAAAATAATTCAAATGAATTAATAACAAATGGAATGTTTAAATATTCGCGGAATCCAATATTTTTGTTTATGGATTTATATTTTACAGGAATAATGTTAATATATCCGAATATAGTTTTTATACTATTAGCAATAGGTACAATTATAGGGATACATTCGCAGATATTAAGGGAAGAGAATTTTTTGTTAAATAAATTTGGAGAAAAATATACTAAATATAAAAATGTAACAAGAAGATATATATAAAAAATGGCGTACGCTCTAACTGCACTTAACAGGTCTATAACTTTGGGGCTATGGTGGATAGTTTTTGGTGTAATATAGAAATTATTATTTTTGCCATCGTTTTCTATATTCCTGCTTGGAGTAATATGTTAGCAAAAGAAATTTACACTCGCCTTGACAACGATTTTATTAAATCTGGAATCAGCGATGATTGGTATAGGTATATGACTGAGCTTGAACCTTTTATATGCGATAATTTCAAAAATCGCGATATGGGTTTGGTTTGCGATTTTACAGAGACTATTAACAGCGTTTATACAGCAGTATTTCCCTCTGAAAAGGTTTTACGCAAAGTTTTGGAAAATGCAGAAAATGCAATGGTATTTTCGCACCACGCCTCAGCTTGGGATTTGAAAAAATCGCCCGTAGGATTTTACCTAATGGACGCTTCCTTGCTTGAAATGCTAAAGAAAAAGAATATTTCTTTATATTGCTTGCATCACCCATTGGATAACTATTCCGAGTATTCAACGAGCAAAACGCTTGCCGATGCTCTTGATATAGAAATTATAAAACCCTTTGCCAATTATAGCGGGGCAGTTTGCGGCGTAATTGGAAAAACCAAATGCAAAACTATAAACGAGCTTCATAGCAAATATTCAGCAGCCGTTGGTCACGAAACAAAACTTTATCAGTATGGCAACAGCGAAATACCGAATAATATGGTTGCTGTATGTGCGGGCGGTGGAAATCAGGTTTTTATCGTTGAGGAAATGATTGAAAATAATATAAAGGCTTTAATAACTGGCATAACCGTAAAAGCTGACCACTCTGCGGAAGTGCATACTCTTGAGCAAAAAAATCAAATAAACATAATTGGCGGCACCCATTATTCATCAGAGAAGTTTGCTTGTATGGCGATGTGCAAATATTTTTCAAAATTGGGCCTTCCGGCAGAGTTTATAGAAGACGAACCTTGTTTTGAGGATATGTGAGGGGGAGACTTCTTCCTTCGCTCTATTTGCAGTTTTTCTACCTTCCTACCTAGAAACACACACACATTTAGGAGAACAAAATGCCTAGACCAACGAACAAAAAACAGCTTCTTGAGCAAGCTGAACTCAATTTCAATAAACTATTGGAATTTATTGACGGGCTTCCCGAAAAAATAAAAAATGGGACATATAAAAACAATGAGTTGAATGAGCGCGATAAAACAGTTGCCGATGTGATATGCCATTTGCACGAGTGGCATTTGATGATGGAGACTTGGTATAAAGTTGGAATGTCGGGGAAAAAACCTGCGATACCTGCGGAGGGTTATACGTTTCAAACTTTGCCTAAATTGAACCATAAAATATGGGAACAATATAAAGGGACTGAATTGAAAAAAGCAGTTGAGATGTTCAAAAAGAGCCATAAGGCTGTAATGGCTTTGATTGGGAAGCACACCGATGATGAATTATTTACCAAAAAGAAATACCAATGGACAGGAACAACATCATTGGGTTCGTATTTTATTTCAAGTACTTCAAGTCACTATGACTGGGGTTTGAAAACAGTAAAGCCGTTGAAGAAAATGGTGAAATGATTTTTCTATATTTCCCAATATGTCTCTATCTGCTGATGTAATATCTAAAATAGTTCAATGCCTTATAGGTTTGAATGTCTAT
>Ga0268262_10004686_pt1 | contig 13991 bp, 7 predicted proteins | sample TergutNc150P3_FD_190354 | JGI IMG/M metagenome (GOLD analysis project Ga0268262, IMG submission 190354) | Nasutitermes corniger P3 segment gut microbial community from laboratory colony in Florida, USA - Nc150 P3 (SPAdes) (version 2) | ecosystem: Host-associated > Arthropoda: Insects > Digestive... | reverse complement strand
TAGCTCGGCAAGCCTGTCTTCTGGTATCGGCTTCGGTGGTCGCATAACACCTCCCTCGAATACCTATAATACATTACTGCATATATGATTGCAATTTGGTATAACATCGGATACAGAGAGATTTTTGAAAAAGCTGGGTTTCCCCGGCGGATGCGGCCTCGCAAGCGCTCCAAGTGTTTTTCAAAAACTTTGGCGTAAAGCGTTCGATGTCAATCGAACGCAATTTGGTATGAGTTGAACCCACAGGAGCAGGTTTGGGACGAGCTTAGGGAGAAGTTCTTTGCGAATAGGATGTTCAATAGCATGGAAGCAGTAATAGACACCGCTGTTAAGGGTTTGCGTCACTTGAAAGCCTCGCCTTCAACTATGGCTAAACTCACCAAAAGAAATTGGTTAAATCTCGTATGATTGCGAATTGGTATTACAATCTGAATCTCCGTCCTTTTTTGCACATACAGAAATATTTAAAATACGCTATCCCAAGGCTTGCGGGTGTATGTGCAAACTTTTCTGGAGATTTAGGTTACAATTACCCCCTATTTTAGTAGGTGAACTGCTATAATCCTCATCTTTCTGCCGTCAGAATTGCTATATGATGAACTATAGCAGTTCAACCTATTATAGGTTGAACTGCTATGCAAGGATTTGCTTGCAAATCCTTGCCGCTTATTGCTTGTACGTAAGCAAGCAATAAAAGCGAAAAATGCTATAATTGGATTGTCATTAAAACATGGAACATCAGGACACAGCCGCATTGCGGGACATACTGCGCGCACTGGACGGGCAGCGTCCGCCAGGTTCCATGCGTTGGATGCTTCCCGCCGGACTGGCGCTGCTTTTGGCTGCATGGTCATCTGAATCGGGAAGACAACAGATGGTTTGGGTTGATACTCCCACTGAGGGAGACGCTCAAATCCTTGCTTCTGACTTGAGAGCGGCGCTACCTGATGCTTCGGTAGCGTACTTTCCCGGAATGACTCCGTACATTGGCGGAGAATCAAGTCCGGCTGGTATGGTGCTGAAAGATCGCCTGTCGGCGCTGATAGGTCTGTTGGAGCGCCGAGTTCATGTCCTTGTCACAGGCCCGCTGGCGGCGTTGGAAAAACTTCCGCACCCGACTTGGTTTGAAAAGCGGCGGCTGGTATTGACTAAAGGGGCTGAGCTACCGAGGGAGCCATTTCTGGAAACTCTTGTGGAGCTTGGATACAGGCGCACTGACTTGGCAGATCAGCCAGGCGTCTTCAGTGCAAGGGGTCTGATTATTGATATTTGGCCAGATCACCTTGATAATCCTCTACGTATTGAGTGTTTTGGAGATGACCTGGAGTGTATAGTTCCTTTTGATCCCGATACTCAGAGACGCTCTGGTGAAATGATTGAATCGTTTTCGCTGTACCCGCGTTTTGAGGGGCCGCGCTCACCTGATTCCTTGATGGCGGCGTTAGATCAAAGGCGCGATTTGACAGTGGAGCCTGACGATGATTTGGCTTTCCGCAGAGCCAGATTGGCCGCATATGGCTGTTTCCCTGGTGAGGAGCTTTTTTATACAATGCTGGATTATCCAAAAGGTCAGTTGTGCCATTGGGTTCCACCTTGTCTCAGAGTCCGCCTTGAGCCGAGCTGGGAGGCTTCCGTTGTTGAAAAGGAGAGGCTACGCATTGAAGAAGCTATAGCCGCGCTAAGAAGGGGTGGTGTCATCTGCGCGAGTTTCGAGGACAGATTTGAGCCGAGCGATGGAAGTTGCGCTGCGCTGTGCCTCACAGAGTGGCAGTCCGAGGCAGACACGAATATACAAGTTCAGTCTGTCCGCGAGTTCCAGGGGCGACTGGGCGAGCTTGGCGAATATTTACAACACATGGCTCTTACCGAGCATCGTATATTGCTGGCCGGAAGCACAACGGGTATGCGGGACCGATTTAGAGAGATATTCCGAGATTATGAACTGCCGCTTTCAACAGGTACGGATATCGGCTGCCGTGCGTTAGTTTTAAACCTGAGCAGGGGCGTTTATTTCAAGGGGCAAAAGCTGCTGCTGCTGACCGAGCGTGAGGTCTTTGGGCGGCGGGCAATTCCGGCTTCAAAACCGCGTAAAAGCAGTGTTAGCGCTTTTCTTTCAGATTTACGCGATCTCAAGCTCGGCGATCGCGTGGTTCATTTGGATCACGGAATAGGCGAATTTCTGGGTTTTGGAACCCTTATCGTTGGCGGGGAAGAGCAGGACGTAATACAACTGAGATACGCGGATGGTGGCAGGGTCAACGTTTCATTGGAGCGGGCTGATCTCATACAGCGCTATGTGAGTCAGGACGGAACAAAGCCTCCTCTTGACAAGCTGGGCGGGACATCTTGGTTAAAGGTCAAGCGCAGAGTCAAAAGGGCTATACGGGATATGGCCGAAGAATTGTTAAAGCTATATGCCAAGCGAAAAATGGAAAAGGGCTTTGCTTTTAGCTCGGATGGGCCTGAGATGGCTGAGTTTGAAGCCGGTTTCCCCTATGAGCCGACTCATGATCAACTGGAAGCTACCGAGGCTGTAAAAGCCGATATGGAATCCATGAAGCCGATGGATCGTCTTGTGTGCGGTGACGTTGGTTTCGGCAAGACGGAAGTTGCCATGCGAGCCGCGGCCAAAGCAGTTCTTGACGGCAAACAGACGGCTGTGCTGTGTCCTACAACGGTACTTTGTTTTCAGCACTATCGCACGTTCAAAGAGCGCTTTGCCGGTTTTCCAATACGAATAGAAATGCTCAACCGCTTTGTTGATCCATCAGAGGCAAAGAAAATCCAAAACGATATTGCGGAGGGCAAGGTTGAGATTGTTATAGGCACGCACCAACTGCTCGGTGCGCGTATCACTTTTGCAGACCTCGGCCTCATTGTCATTGATGAAGAGCAACGTTTTGGTGTGGTTCACAAGGAAAAACTAAAAAAGCTTAGGGCAAGCGTGGATGTTTTGGCAATGAGCGCTACGCCTATCCCGCGTACTTTGCACATGTCCCTGACCGGTTTGCGCGAGATCAGCTTGATTGAAACTCCACCCAAAAACCGCCTTGCCATAGAAACTGTTGTGGCTCCCTGGTCGGATAAACTTGTGGCTTCCGCAATTCAATTTGAAATGCGCCGTAACGGGCAGGTCTATGTAGTTCACAACCGCGTTGAATCTATCTTGAGCTTTGCCGAGCACATTCGTGAACTGGTGCCGGACGCCAGAGTTGGCGTTGGCCACGCACGCCTCTCTGACGAAGCCCTGGAACAGGTGATGCTCAGTTTTATGGAGGGACGAATTGATGTGCTGGTGGCGACTACCATTGTAGAAAATGGATTGGATGTTCCAAACGCGAATACACTCATCGTCCATCGGGCTGATGTTTTTGGCCTTTCCCAACTATATCAACTGCGTGGACGTGTAGGGCGGAGCGATGTGCCGGCATACGCGTATCTGCTCATCCCAGGAAAAGGCGAAATCACAGAAGACGCCCGCAAACGTCTACAGGCCCTTGAAGATTTTTTTGAACTAGGGTCTGGTTTCCGAATAGCCGCACTGGACTTGGAACTTCGCGGAGCCGGCAACTTGCTTGGCGGCGAGCAGTCCGGTCATATATATGAGATCGGGTTTGAACTTTATGTGAAACTCCTAGAAGAAACTCTGCAAGAGCTGAAAGGCGAACCCAGCGGTACTTTTGATGTAAAACTGGATCTCGGCGCTGCACGGTTGTCGAGACGGTGGTTGGATAGTTCATCCGAGCGCGTTGTCGCCTACAAACGTCTGTCACGTTTACGAAATGAGCGCGATCTTGAGCTTTTCCGCCTTGAACTGGAAGACAGGTTCGGTCCAGTGCCACAGGATGATGAGGAAACGGAACGCTTTTTTCAAATCATGCGTGTAAAATTGCGTGCGCAAGCATTGGCCATCAGCGAGGTCAGTTGCGGGCAGGGACGCCTGAAGCTCAAGCTGAGTCCCCAGACCCCGTTGGATCCGGCAAAATTAATGGCCTGGGTTCAGCAATGCAAAAACGCCGCATTTTCCCCTGATGGATCAGTTTCGGTTCCCGCCCCTGATTCAAAAAACCCCGTAATTTTGGCCCAATCAATACTGAGTGAATGGGAGTCTTGTCTGGTTCATTCCGCCAATTAGGGTGTGTGAATACTATAGCCATTTTCGCTTGTATTGCTTGCAAATCCTCGCATAACAGTTCAACCTACAAAAAGATTGAAGTGCTATATAATGATGGAGCCGTTTATGAACTTTCACACGCCATTCACAGAACAAAGTTTTTTCCTGATTGCCGGGCCGTGCGTAATGGAGAGCAGGCAGCATTCGATTGAGTTGGCTTCGGCTCTGAAAGCTATTGCGGAACAGAGAAATATCCCATTTGTTTTCAAGGCGAGTTTTGACAAGGCAAATAGAACCAGCCTGCACAGTTTTCGCGGAACGGCTATGGCGGATGGATTGGATGTATTGGCTGAAATCAGGTCACTACTGAATATTCCTGTTCTGACAGACGTTCATGAATCCCAGCAATGCGCCATTGCAGCCGCAGCCGTTGACGTGCTACAAATCCCCGCTTTCCTCTGCCGTCAGACAGACCTATTGCTGAGCGCCGCCTCGACTGGAAAAACAGTCAATATCAAAAAAGGGCAGTTCCTGGCCCCTTGGGATATGAGACATGCTGTGGAAAAGGTCAAATCAATACCTCAGGCAGGTTCGGTTTGGGTTACTGAAAGAGGAAATTCTTTTGGCTATGGAAATCTGGTGGTGGATTTTCAGTCTTTTCCGCACCTTCGCAAAACGGGCTGTCCGGTGATATTTGATGCCACACACAGTGTTCAAAAACCAGGAGCGCTTGGCAACGCTACTGGCGGGGCCAGGGAAATGATCCCCACTCTTGCCAGAGCCGCCGCTACGTGTATAGACGGATTCTTTTTTGAAGTTCATGACATGCCGGAAAAAGCCCTAAGCGATGGCCCGAATGCAATGCGTTTATCAGAATTTGGACAGTTGTTGGATGAATTGCTGTTGATTTGGGAAGCCTGCAGAGAGGCAACACTTAGAGACACTTAGAGATTGTTGTGTGAATTGAGGCACTCTGTTAACCCCTCAGGATTGCCAGAATGGTTTATAATTCGCTTTACAATAAAGTGTCTGATTCATTCAGCTCAACATGCGGTAAGATGTCAAATTGCCGTTGGTAGGTGGCAGTCGAGAGGTATTTATCGTGGATTTGGTAGTTGACCGCATTTGTCTGGAACTGTCATTGCCCCATGCGGGTGTCGCGTCTGTTATGTCGTTGTTGAATGAAGGCAACACAGTGCCTTTCATTGCTCGCTATCGCAAAGAGGCCACTGGTTCTTTGGACGAAGTAGCCATTCGATCCATTGAAGAGAGAATGGCTTATTTCAAGGAGCTGCTGGAAAGACGCGAAACAGTGCTAAAGACTATTGACAAGGCGGAAAAGCTCACGCCGGAGCTAAAGTCTAAAATTGAAAACGCTTGGACAAAGACAGAATTAGAAGACCTTTACCTGCCCTATAAGCCCAAAAAACGCACAAAGGCTTCTGTGGCTAAGGAACATGGCCTTGAACCGCTGCTCAATGAGCTTTTGGCGGACGATACAGGGGCGGATCCTCTCATGCTCGCTTCGCCCTATGTCAGAGAAAGCGAAGAGGGTCTGCAGACCCCGTCAATTTGTTTGGAAGGCGCAGGCTATATACTGGCGGAAAGGATTGCCGAGAATGCTGAGAACAGGGCTTGGTTGCGCCAGGAATTTCAAGATCATGGAATTTTGACTAGCCTCCTTCGTGAAGAGCGCAAGGACGGTCAGGAAGCACTGCGATTCAAGCCTTATTGGGACTACAAAGAACCCATCCGCAAGATGCCACCCCACCGAGTACTGGCTATAAGGCGCGCTGAAAAAGAGGAACTGTTGACAGTCAAACTGACGGTTGACCGTGAACGATTGATTACCGCGCTGGTATCCAAGGTGGATATTAACCCCAAGTCTGGATATAGAGCTTATCTTCATGCAGTTTGTGAAGATGCCTTTGATCGTCTCCTGGCTCCGACACTTGAAACCGATGTGAGAGTTGAAACAAAGAAAAAGGCTGACGTTGATGCCATTAAAGTGTTTCAGACCAACTTGGATCACCTCCTTTTGTCTCCGCCTGCGGGGCAAATGTGTACGCTTGGCATTGATCCAGGCATTCGTACCGGCTGCAAATTAGCTTTAATAAATCGTCTTGGTCAGTTTATAGAGACATCTACGGTGTACCCGCTTGAGCCAAAAAGGGATTTGGAGGGTACAAGGGCCGTGTTGGATGGAATAGCGAACAAATATCCTTTAGAAGCCATTGCCATTGGCAACGGAACCGGCGGACGTGAAACCGAGGCCGTTGTTAAGCAGTGGCTAACTGATACCAACAGAAAAGATATTGCCTGCGTAAGTGTAAGCGAAGCCGGTGCTTCCATATATTCGGCCTCTGAAGTTGCCAGGGAAGAATTTCCAGAATTGGATGTAACCGTGCGCGGCGCAATCAGCATTGCGCGGCGCTTCCAAGACCCTCTCGCGGAGCTGGTGAAAGTCGAGCCCAGAAGTATTGGCGTTGGTCAGTACCAACACGATGTAAATCAGACCCAGTTAAAAAAAGGCTTGGATGATTCAGTTGAATCGTGCGTCAATCGCGTCGGCGTTGATCTCAATAGCGCGTCCTATAAGTTGTTGTCCTATGTCGCGGGTATTGGCGAAGCGCTGGCAAAGAACATTGTCAAGTGGAGATATGAGAACGGGGCATTCCAAAAGCGTGAACAACTGTTGGACGTACCGCGTTTTGGTGAAAAATCTTTTCAGCAGGCGGCGGGCTTTTTACGCATAAGGGAAGGCGAAAATCCTCTGGACGCAAGCGCTGTGCATCCCGAATCCTACCCTGTTGTCCAGCGCATCTGCCAAATAACGGGCAAAACAGTTCCCGAGTTAATCGGCAACGAATCCGTACTGGATTCCCTTGATCCAAAATTACTCACAGATGACCAATTCGGCATTGAGACCGTTTCGGACATAATTGCCGAACTAAAAAAACCAGGGCGGGACCCAAGACAAAAATTTGAAGCCGTTCACTTTAACGAAAATATTCACAAGCCCACCGATTTGGAAATTGGCATGGAACTCCAAGGTGTAGTGACAAATGTTACCGATTTTGGAGCTTTTGTAGATGTAGGCGTTCATCAGGACGGTCTTGTGCATCTGTCCGAAATTGGCCATGCTTTCATCAAGCACCCAAGCGATGCACTCACGGTTGGTCAGCCAATCAAAGTAAAAGTCATGATGCTTGATCACGAAGCAAAACGGATTGGCTTGTCCATAAAAGCCTTGATACCCGCTCCGGCAAATGCCTCAGATGTCCGTCGTCGCGAAAAGCCACTACATGAACAGCCGTCGCGTCGCACGAAGAACACAAAAGTAAGGACGCCCCAAGCTGACGCCCAAAAGGCCGATGAACATTCAGGGCGGCGACAGCGCGCCGAACACACAGAACGGCTACAACGGCAGGAACACGCACAGGAACGCCGACCAAAACCAAAGAAAGACATAGCTTCCAAAGTAACTCAAGCCCCCGCGAGTTCATCCGCCCTTGAAGAATTGATGGCCAAATTTAACAGAGGTCTGCGATGAAATTGCTATGCCATTTAGCTGTAATCCTGCCGCTGGCAATAACTACGGCCTGCTTCAGGCAAGCTGAGCGACAGATTTTTTATTCGCCGACTCAAACGGGATTGACACTGGTTTTTGAAAACCCATCATATGCTCAAGAATCGGTTCAGTTGAGCGTGAACAACGCCAAACAAACATCAGACGGATTAGAAGTCTCTTGCAGCGTTACTTCACTGAAAGGTACTGTGAACACCAATTTTTTATGTCGGGAGGATGGCGGAGTCTATTCAATTTCATCCGATGGAACCAAAACAATCATAGTGCCTCCGGGCTTTCCCAATAAAACTGATTCTTGGCAGGCTGATGGGATCAGTTATCGCGTAATCGGACGCGCAAAACACGATATTCCTGCTGTTGCGCTTAAAGAATCCATTGGAGTGTGGGTTGAAGCCATACCTGTTTCCCAACAACCACAAAATTCAGGCAATCAAAAAGCGCATATTTTTTTCCTGCCAGGCCTTGGTCAGGCTGAAACCAAAGTTTTGCGTCGGGAAACTTGGGTAACTGTAAATCGGTTGGTTCAAATGGGCAATACTGAAGTATTCTGAAAGTTGTTGGAGTTTGAATGGCAAAGGATAAAAACGAAGCTGTACTGCCCCCAGGAGCCGCTAAAGGAGTTATTAGGGACAATTTGGAAGTAATCTGCTTCGCAATAATATTAATAGTTTTTTACAAGACCTTTGTCGGTCAGCAATTCACGATTCCAAGTGCCTCAATGAGAAACACGCTTATGATTGGGGATCATTTGCTGGTCAACAAGTTTATATTTGCAGTCCCTCAGTGGAAATGGGAATCCACTCTGTTTCCAATGAGAAAGGTTGAGCGCGGCGACATTATAGTGTTCCGATATCCGATGGATCGAAACCAGGACTACGTCAAGCGCTGTGTGGCAATGCCCGGTGACACGGTTGAGTTTCGCAACAAACGTCTGTACATCAATGGCGCTCAAATAACAGGGCAATGGGAGTATCACATATTAGGCGATGTATCCATTGACCGCACCGCTGAACCTGAGCCTGGCCCCTGGCCAATGAACAGGTACGCCGGATACACAGAAGCGCCCGGTTCAGCGGGAGTTTATCTATGGCCATACATAGACCCCGAAATCCGGCAAACCAATCAGCAGGGATCAATGCCATTAATGGGTGGATTCCGCGATTTTCTGGGGCCGTTGACAGTGCCTCCGGGGCATGTGATGGCCATAGGTGATAACAGGGATAATTCAAGCGATAGCCGCTATTGGGGCTTCCTGCCTATAGACCACATGAGGGGGCGTCCTTTTATGGTGTGGTGGAGTTACCGGGAAAAGGGTACTGATTACGAAAACGCTCTTGTTCCAAGCGGCCCAATGGAAATCCTTCAAAATTTCGGGGATGGGGCACGCAACTTTTTCCGATGGACTCGTTGGGAACGCACTGGATACATCCCTCGCTGATCTTGTTAATTCCACATACCTTAGACTAAAGGGGCATGATGTCCCCTCAAGGTTTTTGTGTGTGAATAATAGGCATTCAGCGTTATAATTAGTCTGTTTGACTTGAATGGAAAAATGATGATTGACAATCTGTTGAAAAAATTTATTGGCTCCAAAAATGACAGAGAGTTACGGCGCTTTTGGTCAAAGGTAGAGTTTATTAACGTGTTGGAACCCGAAATTCAGTCTCTGTCAGACGCCGAATTAAAGACCAAAACTGTTTATTTCCGCGAAAGACTTGATGCAGGTGAAACCCTGGACGACATTCTCCCGGAGGCATTTGCGGTCGTCCGCGAAGCTTCCATGCGTGTTTTAAAAATGCGCCATTTTGATGTCCAGTTGATAGGCGGCATGGTTCTGCACGAGGGCAAAGTGGCTGAGATGAGGACAGGCGAAGGCAAAACCCTTACAGCCACACTGCCTCTTTACCTAAATGCTCTGGCCGGTAAAGGCGCCCATCTGGTAACAGTAAATGATTACCTGGCGCGGCGCGATGCCGAATGGATGGGCCGTATCTATCACTTTTTGGGTATGACCGTTGGCATAATACAACACGGTCTCTCAGACGATCAGCGTCGTCAGGCTTACGGTTGTGACATTACCTATTGCACTAACAACGAGCTTGGTTTTGATTATCTCAGGGACAACATGAAATGGAATCTGGAAGATTTCACACAGCGCGGATTTAGTTACGCAATAGTTGACGAAGTTGACTCCATCCTGATTGACGAAGCTAGGACTCCACTCATCATTGCCGGTTCATCCGAAGAAGACACGTCTAAGTACTATCGGATAGACGGAATGATTTCAAAACTTAAAATAGACGTGGATTACAAGGTTGACGAAAAAGACCGTCAAGTCATGCTAACCGACGATGGCATACGCCATGCCGAAAAACTGCTGGGTGTCCCAAACCTGTACGATCCAAACGCAATAGACACATTGCACGGTTTGAATCAGGCCCTTATGGCTCATAACTTATACAAATTGGATGTGGATTACATGATCCGCCCCAAAGAAGATGGCCGAGGAAAAGAAATTGTCATAGTTGACGAATTCACCGGCCGAATGATGCCCGGCCGCAGATGGTCAAACGGTCTGCACCAAGCTATAGAAGCCAAGGAAAATGTAGAAGTCAACGCGGAAAACCAAACACTTGCGACGGTGACATTCCAGAACTTTTTCAGAATGTACAACAAACTGGCTGGCATGACAGGCACAGCTGAGACAGAAGCTACAGAATTGCTGCAGATATACAAGTTGGAGGTGGTGATCGTTCCTACCAACATGCCCATGGTTCGCAAGGATTTCGCCGATGTAATTTACTCCACCAAAAAAGGCAAAAAGCGAGCGATTGTTGAAGAAATCAAAGAACTCAACACAAAAGGTCAGCCCATACTGGTAGGCACGGCATCTATTGAATCCAGCGAAGACCTCGCGGCTGAACTCAAAAAGGCCAGAATCCCCCATGTTGTCCTGAACGCAAAACACCATGAGCGCGAGGCTGAAATTATAGCCCAGGCCGGACGCAAAGGAGCCGTCACCATAGCCACAAACATGGCCGGACGCGGAACGGACATAATCTTAGGCGGAAACGCCGAGGGCTTGGCGAAAATAGATGCCAAAAAGCGCAAGATCGAACTGTACGATGAGGATGGCCGAAACACGCCCAAATTTGATGCCATCATTGAATCAATGGAAAAACAGACCAAGGCCGAACACGAAGAAGTCGTTGCCCTAGGCGGACTGCACATTTTGGGTACAGAACGGCACGAGAGTCGCCGCATTGACAACCAGCTGAGGGGTCGTGCCGGACGTCAGGGCGATCCCGGTTCAAGCCGCTTTTACTTGAGCCTTGAAGACGATTTGATGCGAATTTTTGGCGGCGAACGCCTCAAAAACACTATGGGCTTGTTTGGTATGAATGATGACGAGCCTATTGAAGCCAGCATGGTGACCAGAGCTATTGAAAAGAGTCAGAAGCGCGTTGAGACACAGCACTTTGAAATCCGCAAACACCTCCTTGAATATGACGATGTAATGAACAAGCAGAGGATATTCTTTTACGGTCTGCGCACAGAAATACTGAAAGGCAATACCAAAGACTACATCCTCCGAATAGCCGCCGAAGTGGTTGAGGGACTTGTATTTGACTACCTGGCTCAAAAGGGAGAACATGACATAGAAGGCTTCAAAGAGCGAATTGAGCAACTCTTCGCAATGTCAGACCTGGATTACGACAGTCTTGCGGGAATGACTCAGCTTGAAGCCACAGAAGCCCTTACAAAAATTGTTCACGACGCATATTTGGACAAAGAGCGTAGGCTAGGATCAGAAGACATACTGCGTTGGCATGAGCGCATAGCTACGTTGCAAATCATTGACTCCGCCTGGAAACGCCACTTACTCGTCATGGATCACCTGAAAGAAGCCATTGGTTTTCGCGGTTATGGACAAAAGGATCCATTGGTGGAGTACAAGCGCGAAAGTTACGAATACTTTGAGAATATGCGCTTTGGCTACGAGGATGAAATCATATCATACCTCTACCGCATAGAACCACAACCGGGCTATGTGGCTGAAGCTCAACCCATCCAACAACAAACTGAAGACATACAGGTTATTGAGTCGGACGATGAAGACGTAACGATAAATTACACCAACGACTCACGCCCGGATTCCATACAGCGGGTCATGAGATTCAACGCCGGCGGAGTTGACGAAGACGATGATTAATCAAGTGATTTGCTATAACATCATCACTCATTTCTATTGATTACACTGTTCAACACCCGCACTTCCGTTTTTGGGGATTTTGCAAGTGGCTCCATTTTCTTGGTCTTATGAATAATAGGTTACATTTCGCGCTTCTAATCCTTTTTTCACTGATACCAGCCCACATTGCTACTGTTGTTAATGCCAAGTGTACATCCGCATACTGCAACGATTCGGGTTCCGTAACTTGTAACTCAGAACCAGTACCTCCTATAAATACAGCCTCTGTATTGCCAAACAAAGAGTTTGAACTTGTCAAGCGCTGGCAGTGGCGCTCCGGCCACTTGCTCTCCGCGGCGGGTGATCCACTGCTGTTGGTTGGCTCGATCCAAAAACCTTTTGTAGTTAAAGCATGGGCAATGGCGCATACAAATGCCGCACCGCCAATAATTACCTGCTTTGCCGCGTCAGGATGCTGGCGTGTTAGCGGTCACGGCCAAATGAACTTGCCGGATGCGCTGTCAAATAGTTGCAATATTTATTTTTTGCAGCTTGCCGAACAGACACCCCTTGATGATTTGAATAAAATATTCGCTGAGGCCGGTTTCCAGGGCAGGATTTCAAGTGCGGAGTCAGCAATTGGTTTAGACCCCACCAGCCCAAAAATTCGCCCATCTAGCCTATTTAAGGCATATTCCCAATTGGTCGCGCTACCTTGGGAAAGGGAGGACGTGAGACAGTTGGTTATCCATGGCCTCCGTCAAGCCGCTTCAAAGGGTACGGCCAAGCTGGGGCGGCCGGGGTATTATGCCAAAACCGGCACTGTCCAAGGCGCTTCACCCGATACCACCATTGGCCTTGCGATTGCCATTGACAGCAGCGGGAATGGCCTCTTAGCCAGGCATACAGGTGCGACAGGGCGCGAAGCCGCGGCTCAGTTGTTTGCGGAAGCATCCAGACCTGACGGGATAGTGCGAGTAAGCTTGTTTGAACTTCTGGGACATCAGACTGTCGAGGTCAAGAACCTTGAAAATTCAGCAATTCCTTGCTCAGATGGCTTTTTGGGCGCGTATGCGGCAAAAATCTTAAAGCCGGGGGAGGAAGTTGGTTCTGGGCTGCTGGAAGTGCGTATGCGGCAAACCAACTTGCGGCGCGTTTTTCATGGGCGTCTGCGTATGGACTTAAAGGGTAGGCTGATAGCAGCAATGGATGACAGAGAATATGTTTCAGGCGTCATCAACGCCGAACTGACGCAAAATCACCCAAGACAGCTTCGCATAGAACTTGGCGCTGCCGTCATTCGCTACTTAAGCCAGCGTCCAAGGCATGGCGATGCGGATGTCTGTGACAATACGCATTGTGCTTGGTTTATTGGCCGCGGTCCCCGTATGGACTGGCTGACGCCTGGAACTGCTGTGGAAGCGGGCGGAATTTTAAGTCCTTTGGACGATGAAATCTGGAAGGAAATATCAATCAGGGCAAAGTCCTCCGGTCCATCTTTTTGGACATCCCATTGCGGCGGTAAGCCATTATCGCCTCTTGCAATATGGGGAAACGGCTCCAATGAGGCCGTTGCCTGTTCGCACCATACACATCCGGCACATCGTTGGGAACGCGCCTGGGATAAGGGAAAACTGGAAAAACTAATTGGCGGGCAGATTGTGTCCGCGCAAGTCATCTGGCTAAAAGAGCAATGGACATTGCGTCTGCAGACTTTAAGCCGCAACAGGGATTTCAATTATGACGCCGCCCACCGCCTGTTAGCCTCAATAGCGGGTTGGAACGCAATCCCAAGCCCCGCCGATTCAGTGTGGCTCATAGACAACAAAATTCACGCCAACGGCTACGGCCTAGGTCACAGAGTCGGACTGTGTTTGGGTGACTGATACTAAGTTGCGATCATTCGGCTTAACACAGTTAAAATCAGGAATTATAAATCGTATCATTATAGCAAATCAACTATTATTAGGGGAACTACATACTTAATTCCCTACATATTGCAAACCAGCATGGACGTTGAGAAATTTGAGAATTAACATTAATTAAGCAATTTATCTGTTTCTTTGATTGTTTCAATTGCACTCATTGGTTTTCCT
>Ga0268262_10004685_pt1 | contig 13991 bp, 12 predicted proteins | sample TergutNc150P3_FD_190354 | JGI IMG/M metagenome (GOLD analysis project Ga0268262, IMG submission 190354) | Nasutitermes corniger P3 segment gut microbial community from laboratory colony in Florida, USA - Nc150 P3 (SPAdes) (version 2) | ecosystem: Host-associated > Arthropoda: Insects >... | reverse complement strand
TTCTTCCACTGTTTTTGGGTTTAGGTGTAACGTTTCCAGTTGTTAGGTATTGTTGCCATATTCTGCTGACTGTTTGTTTATGTATCATTAGCCATTTGGCTATTTCTGATCCAGATTTGCCTGTTTGTTTGTGTTTTACAATTGCTTCTCTAACTCGTACTGGTATGGGCTCCATTTACTTCACAATTCATAACATAATACACCATAAACTATAAAAAGTTAAGTTGCTATAACAAAAAGGCTATTCTATTTTCCATTTATTCCAAGTTTATTTTGTTTGCTGGAAGGTTTTTATGTTGTGTTTTTCTTTTTATTGTTATGTCTGATAGAGAGTTTTTTGTGGGTCGTTACGAGAAGTTGGATTGGAAGTATAGACCTGTAAAGTTGCGGCAGGCGGTTCGCTTTAATTGTTTTAATATTGGTGGGCAGGATTTGGTTTCTCGTCTTTGTGGTTTGGGTTTGAATTTGGAAAAGATTGGTTTTTTGTCGTCTGGTTATTGGGTTTGTGATTCAAAGGTTTCTGCTGGTGCTACTGCGGAGTATTTGCTTGGGTTGTATTCTATTCAGGAGGCGGCTGCGCAGATTCCTGTGTCGTTGTTTTCAAATGTTAAGGGTAAGAGAGTGCTTGATGTTTCAGCTGCTCCTGGTGGGAAGACTGTGCAGTTAGCTGATGCTATGGGTAATACAGGTGGTATAGTTGCATTGGATATTAGTAAGCAGCGTTTGACTGCTTTAGTTAATCATTTAGAGCGTTGTCGTGTTAGAAATACTGTTGTTTATCAGCTTGATGCGCGTAATAGTCCAAAGCTGGGTTTAAAGTTTGATCGTATTTTGGTTGATGTTCCTTGTAGTGGGAATTTTGCTTCAGATCCTATGTGGTTTCAGAATCGTACTTTAGAGGATGTTACACGTAATGCTCGTGTGCAGCGGGAGATATTAATGAAGGCCTCTGAGTGTTTGTCTGATGATGGGGAAATTGTTTATTCTACTTGTTCTTTAGAGCCTGAGGAGAATGAGTTAAATATGGATTGGGCATTGCATCATTTGGATTTGCAGATTGCTGAGATTAACTGTCCAGGTGCTCAGGGGTTGACTAGTGTTTTTGGTAAAGAGTTAGATCCGTCTATTGCGCGTTGTCGTAGATTTTGGCCTGATACTACGCAGGGGTTTTTTGTATGTAAACTTGTGAGGCGGCGTTCATGAAGGGCAAGGTTATTGTGGATTTTGCGTTGCAGTTTGGTGTTAAGCTTGTGTTTAATGATGATTTACTATTTCAGTGTGAGGGCAGGTTTTTTTTATTAAATAGTAATGTAAAGTCTCTTGTTAGAGATAATTTTTTTTATGCTGGTATCTATTTAGGTAAAGTTAGGTCAGGTAAATTTTTTCCAAGCTTTAACTTACTCTCTATGCTTATAGAGCATGAGTGTAACCGTATAGTTATTGATAGAAAAACAAGCTGGCTATTTATTTGTGGTAGAAACATTTTTAGAAACAGTATACTGCAGGCATATGGCAAAATTCGTCAGAAAAATCATGTCTTAGTGCTTAATGAATTAGGAGAATGTCTGGGATTTGGCAGAGTTTTAGCAGGATTTGAAGAGCAGCAGGATAATAAAAATAGTGTTGCCATAGCTAATGTGCTAGATATAGGAGACTTTTTACGCCGCGAACGCGAACATAAAAATAGGTTGGATATTAAACAGAGATAAAGTAAATGGACACATTCTGTTTTCATGTATTTGAACTAGCATCTAATTGCGTCAGACTAACACTTGTAGCGAATAACAATAACCTATTGAAATAGAACAAGGAAAATAGCTCTTTGTAAACAAGTTTTTCCACAAAAAAATCATCCACACTGTGGTCAACCAGTGTACTATTCGCAATTTTATCATCCAAAAATATGGGCTGAAGCGTATTAAAGTTATATAGTTATGTTTTACAGTGTAGTTATGCATACAGTAATGAAAAGTTACTGTTAAAGGAGATGTTTAGTTGAAAAATTTCAAAAATGCAGTTTGGAGAGAAAAAGTAACTGAAGTTACGAAAAAAATACAAGAGGAAGATATCAAATTCGTAAGATTACAATTTACTGACATGAATGGCATGTTAAAAAATATTGCAGTAAACTCAAAAAATATTGAAAGCATTTTTGAAAACGGACAATCCTTTGACGGATCCTCAATAACAGGCTATAGACCAATAGAAGAATCCGACATGGTCCTATACCCAGATCCAACAACATTTGCCATTTTACCCTGGAGATCAAAAGAAAAATCCTCCTGCAGACTATTATGCGACATTTACACACCACAAAACAAACGCTTCGACGCAGACCCACGCTACATCCTAGAAAAAACCATCGAAAAAGCCTATCAAGCAGGCTACAAATTCATCTGCGCCCCAGAACTAGAATTCTTCATAGTAAAAGAAGCAGAAAACGGCGGCCTACCCACACCAATTGACCTAGCAGGATACTTTGACTTCCACCCAGGCGACCTAACCGACGACTTAAGACGAGACATAGCAGACACAGCAGAAGCCTTCGGCATAGAAATCGAAATCAGCCACCATGAAGTAGCCCTAGGACAAAACGAAATCGACTTCAAATACGGCGAAGCCCTAGAAACCGCAGACCGCGCCATAACCATGAAAATGTGCGGAAAAGTAGTAGCCGCAAAAGCAGGATACCTCGCAACATACATGCCAAAACCCTTCCAAGGCATCAACGGCAGCGGCATGCACGTCCACCAAAGCCTATGGAACCATGACGGAACAACAAACATGTTCTACTCAGAAAACCCCGAAAACGGACACCTCTCAGACATAGCACGCCACTTCATAGGAGGACAACTCACACACGGTCGCAAAATATGCGCGATACTAAACAGCTGGCCAAACAGCTTCAAACGCCTAGTCCCAGGATACGAAGCCCCCGTCTACTTAGCATGGGCACACAAAAACCGCAGCCCCCTCATACGCGTACCAGACTTTGGCGGAAGAAAAAGCGCAGCAAGATGCGAGATACGATGCCCCGACGGCGCAGGCAACCCATACTTGCAATTTGCAGTACTCCTAGCAGCAGGTCTGGACGGCGTCAAAAACAAAACCAACCCGGGAGACCCTGTGGAATTAAACGTTTACCACATGAGCTATGAAGAACGCAAAAAACGCGGAATCGTTTCACTACCAGAATCACTAAAAGAAGCCCTAGACGAGTTTGAAACAAGCGATCTTATGAAAGAAACTCTAGGCGAAACAGCCTTTGAGAACTTTTTAAAAGAAAAACGCCGCGAATGGGACGCTTACCGACTACAGGTAAGCAACTGGGAAGTAAACCGCTACATAAAACGGCTCTAAACAACAAAAAAATAAACCAAAAAACTTTTCTTTTTTCTTATTCACAAGCCATTTTTTTAATTTGTTCAAACAACTCTGATATAGAAAGAGTTGTCTGCTCACGCTTTTTAAGATCTTTAATGACCACATTGCCCTCTCTAAGTTCGCGTTCACCAACAATAACGGCATAGTCAAGACCACGTTTATCTGCATCCTCTAAAGATTTGCCCATTTTACGCCCCATAAGTTCAAACTCTGCAAAATAACCATGATTACGTAATGACTGGGTAAGTTTTAAAGCATCAACTTTTACTGATTCAGTAATGGGAATTACAACAAACTTTTTTGCAGTATCAGATAAATCTGACGCGTTTTGAGTTTGCAGGGCAATAGCTATACGATCAATTCCGTGAGCACAACCAACTGCAGGTGTAGGTTCTCCTCCAAAGGCTTCAATTAAACGGTCGTATCTTCCTCCGCCTCCGAGGGCAATTTCGAGTTGTGGAATGTAAACTTCAAAAATTACACCTGTGTAATATTCAAGTCCTCGTGCAAAAGCGGGTTCTACTATTAGAGAAATATCTGTGCTTGCGGTAACTAGATTTAGTATTTCTGTTAGGTTTTCTGCGGCAGCTTTAGCTTTTTCATACTCTGCAACTAGAGCGTTGACTTGCTCAATAGTATCCCGCCAATTTTCGCCTTTAATATCAATTAGGCGCTGTAGGGTGTTTTTGCATTTTTCTGATTCAACTAGTTTTAGGGCTAAGTCATACTCTTTTTTGTCCATACGCTGCAGTATGGCGTTTTGAGTTTTTTCATCAACACCGTCTTGACTTAAAATACCCTTTATAATACCTACATGACCTATTTTGAAAACATATCCCTGCAGATTAATGGTCTGCATGAGCTTATTTGTAATTAGGAGAATTTCAGTATCTGCCTCAGGCTTATCGGTACCTATTAATTCAAAGTTTGACTGCCAAAACTCTCTATATCTGCCGCGTTGGGGTTCATCATATCTATAGACGGTACCGGCAGAGAATAGTTTTAGGGGTTTTGGTTCAGTTCTTAACGCTGATGTAGCTAGACGGGCAATGGAAGCGGTAAATTCTGGACGCAGGGCTACTTTGCGGCCGCCTAAATCTTCAAATATAAACATTCTCTGACGTATTTCGTCACCTGACTTAGCACTTAACAAGTCTAAGGATTCAACATGAGGAGTAAAGACTTCTTGAAAGCCGAAAAGTAGAGCTGTTGCTTGTGCTTTAGCTATAACGCTAGTAAATGTTTGAGCTTCTTTGCCAAGTAAATCTCGCATACCGCGAACCGTACGTAGAGTAGACATAAGTAGACACTTGCTAAGATAATGAGTATTAATCTTTTAAACGCTATGCAAGATTCTTTACATATAACAGAGGTGTTAGGTTAAAATTGCTATACTGTCGTTTAAATGCTTATTTTTCGCAGAGCTTCATATTTTAGTGCCATAAAGTTAATAGGATACAAGCTCAATGTCCATGTAGTTTACTCTATTATTTGAGAGAAAATATATGCATAAAATGTTTAGAAAAGTAGTGTATTCAAATCAAAGTAATGATATTATAGGATTTAGAATGGAGATTGAATAAGTAATGGTGCGCTATAGACAAACAGAAGAAATTGTAAAACTAATGGATAACCCAAAAATAATCCGCAACACCAGCATTATTGCACATGTTGACCATGGCAAAACAACCCTCTCAGACAGCCTCTTGGCACATGCAGGCATTATAAGCACACAAACCGCTGGTCAAAAACTTTTCCTCGACAGCTGGGATCTAGAACAAAAACGCCAAATGACCGTTTTTGCCTCAAACGTCAGCCTAGTCCACACATACAATGACCAAGATTTTCTAATTAACCTTATCGACACACCCGGCCACATCGACTTTTCAGGCGCAGTTACAAGAAGCCTAAGAGCCGTTGACGGCGCACTCGTAGTCGTTGACGCCGTAGAAGGTCCAATGACTCAAACTGAAACAGTACTCATGCAGGCCCTTCGAGAAAGAGTTAAACCACTCTTATTCATAAACAAAGTTGACCGATTAATCAAAGAAATAAAGTTAACCCCACAGGAAATTCAGAAAAAATTTGCAAAAATCCTCCTAAGAGTTAACACTTTAATTGAAAAACATGCCCCACCTGAACATAAACAAGACTGGCAAGTAAAAATAGAAGACAGCCGAGTAGCCTTCGGTTCTGCCCTCCACAAATGGGGCTTAAACCTTGACCATATGAAAATAAAACAAGTCAGCTTCCAAGACATCATTGACGCATACACAGGTGAACCCGAAGACGTGGGCAAAAAAGTCGACGCACTAAGCAAGAAAGCACCACTACCAGAGCCAATTCTTGACATGTTCTGCAAACACTTACCTAGCCCAATTGAAGCACAACCATACCGTCAATCAAAAATTTGGCCAGGAGATGCAAATACACCTGCAGGTGTTGGCATGGCAAAAGTTGACCCTAACGCACCCCTACTTATGTGCATTTCCACAATAGAAGTTGACCCACACAGCGGCACAGTTGCCATAGGCAGAATTTTCAGCGGTGCGATCACTAAAGGTAAAGAAGTACAACTAGTCAGTGCACAGCAAAAAGGCATAATACAACAAGTCTTTATGAGTATGGCAACTGACCGAGTATTCGTAGACCGCGTACCAGCAGGCAACATTGGCGCAATCTCAGGCTTACCCTCACTACATGTTGGTGAAACCATAGGCGAAGCAGGACAAGAAATCCATAGCTTCGAAGGCTTGAACTATGTATCTGACCCAGTCGTCACAGTAGCAGTAGAACCTGAAGACGTAAAAGACCTGCCACTTTTCGACAAAGTCATGCACAAACTCACAACAGAAGATCCAAACTTACACTTCATCATGAACAAAGAATCAGGAGAATTCCTCCTCTCAGGCATGGGCGAACTCCACCTTGAAATCACCGCATACAGAATGCAAGAATCAGGACTCAAAGTCAAACTTAGCAAACCAATTGTCATCTACAGAGAAACCATAAGTCACGACTACAAAGGACCAGCAGTCATGGGTAAAAGCCCCAACAAACACAACAAACTCTGGATAACCATAGAAAAACTCGACAATGACACCATAGAAGCAATAAAATCAGAAAAAATCACAGACATGCAAAACAAAGACGAAAGAGCCAAAGTCCTCAAATCCCTAGGTTGGGCACCAGACGAAGCAAAAGGCGCAGTAGCAATAGAAGAAAACAACATCCTAGTCAACCGCATACACGGACGCCAATACGTAGAAGAAATCATTGACCACATAAAAACCGGCTTCCGCGAAGCAGTACACACCTCACCACTAGCAAAAGAACCAGCATACGGCCTAAAAATAAACCTAGAAGATATCACACTACACGAAGACCCAGTACACAGAGGTCCAGCACAAGCCATACCAATGACCTGGAGACCAATATACTGCGTTATCCTACTTAGCAATCCAAAATTACTTGAACCACTCATCAGCTTTGAATGCAAAGTTCCATCAGAATTCGTCAGCAGCGTAATCACACTTATCAATAAACGCCGCGGCAAAATCATAGACATGCCATCAGAAGAAGACATGATCACTGTAAAAGCCGAAATGCCAGTATCCGAAAGCTTTGGTATTGCAGACGAACTTAGAAGCTCAACACAAGGTCGCGCTTTCTGGGCAACACAATTCAGCCGATGGGCACCAGTTCCAGAACAAATGCAAGAAGAGACCATCAAAAAAATCCGCGAACGAAGAGGCTTACCAGTAGTTCCACCAAAACCAGAAGAATACTTCGAAAACGAATAAACACCCTTTTCCCTTCCCCTCCCAATATTTATTTTCATTTTTTTAAAAATTTTATTTAATACGAAAACGTTATTCAAATATCCACTCGAATCGACAGCTTCAACCAAATTATCTAACATTAACTGATGTTTTATTTGCTATAGAGTAAACATTTATGCGTTTTAGGGAGAAAGTTAAAATTTCTCTAACGGTTTAAAGATGATGGAGATGTAATAATGGTGAAAGCACAAAAAAAGTGTAAAGTCGCTTGGGGAATAACTGGTGGTGGCGATAAAATCGCTGAGATTGTTAAAATAATGCTTGACCTTAAAAAGCAGTATGAACATGAAGTGGAGATTCATGTTTTTGTTTCTAAAAATGGGGAGACTATGCTTAGGTTTTATAGGCAGTTTGAAGTTTTGAAGGCAGAGTTTTCGCATTTTACTGTTGAGATGAATCCTAATGCACCCTTCTTAGCATCTTGGTTGCAAAGTGGTAGGTATGATTTTTTCTTTGTGGCTCCAACGTCTTCTAATACTGTTGCTAAGATTGCTAATAGTATTGGAGATACATTGATCACTAACTCTGTTATAATGAGTTTGAAGGCTTTTGGTACTGTGTATCTTTTTCCTACAGATTATAGAGAGAGTATAGTTGAAACTGTTGTGCCTAATGGTAAAACTATAAAGATTCAGGTTCGTAAAGAAGAGGCTGATCAGATACGTAGACTCGAGCAGATGGAGGGTATGCATGTATTTGATACGCCTGAGAAAATTCGAGCTGTATTTGAAGAGCGTTACAACAAACAGTAATAATTTTTCTTTTTCTTTTTTTTGAAAGTAGTCGTTGAGTTTGTTTATCATCATTAAATTTTGCTATAGTCAAAGTTTGTTAAAGTAGCAACAGTTGGAGCATTATTAATATTTCTTAGATTACGAGGAGAGTGTGGGAGGGTGAGGGTTGATATGAATGGATGGTGTGTATATATTATTTAGGGGTGTATGTACCCTCCCACAAAATTGTTTACGTTATTGTGTTATAAAAATGAATCTATCTTAAGTGTACATATAGTTCATTGAAAGATGTATGGCAATATAATGTTGTTTTTAATTATAGTTGAATATTTGACTTAAATTTTTTATAATGTTTATTTGTAGTGTAATAGTTTTTGAGGTATAATTATTAATGTTTATTTGAGGAGCATTGCATAGTGGATATGTTTTATTGTGTAGGGATGAAAATGTTAATTAACAAAATTTTTTAACAGTATAGTAAGTGTAAGTGTATGTCTAAGAATTTGCCATATTGGTTTATTAGAGAGGGGGATAAGCTTATTCAGTGTAGTAAAGCAGATTTTGATAAGGCAATTTGTGAATGTAAAAGTGTTAAATATCGTACTTATGCTAATAAACGAGCTGAACAGATTGCTGAAGCTCTAGAAGCATCCCGTATGAAGCTATTAAATGATCCTCAAACGGCAACGAAATTTAGGCAAGTTTTAACAAACCCAAAAAATGTTGTTCAGGTTCAAATTATTGATGTTGATGACCCAGAATTTTGGAATAAGGAGTCAAGACAACAAAAATATCAAACAGCATTAAAAGAGAAGTAGATAAAACAAGTATGTAGATAGCGCCTTATTTGACAATACAGATTATCTGGTATTACAATTGAGCACTGTTTGTGGTTTTTATTAATACTAGTCATCATGGTTTTTGTGCTAGTCTATGAGTTGTTATGTTGTTTTTTGCAGTAATTTTGGGCAGTATTTAAGCTGGCAAGATTTATTTTTGGCTATTTTTTCTTACATTTTTCTGTTTTAGGGTTAGTGTTAACTAGTTGTTTAGTGTAAAAATTTAAATGTTAAATTAAAAACGGTTAAAATGTTGGTAATAATTTTTAGCGTAACTTGGTGAACAGGCTTTTATCTTTTCTTGTCTTCATCAGCTAAAAGTAAGGTGAATGTAAATTGGGTAATCCTTTCAAGTTGAATAAAGATGAAAAAGAAAATGTAGTATCAAAAATTTTGAATGCAACAAAGCCGCAGGAGAGTGTAAAGGAGCAGATTGTAAGTGTTACCCAACGTCTTGATGCACAAGCAAGAACTCTTGAGGCGGCTGTTAAGCGGTTTGAGATGCGTGATACTGAAATGTTTAGAAAAGTAGTGCATGCTATGGAAAAGAGGGAGCAGACGCGGGCAAATATTTACGCTACGGAGCTGGGGGAAATTCGTAAGGTAGAAAAGATGCTCTCTCATGCGTCTTTAGCTTTGCAGAGTGTATCTATGCGGTTAAATACTGTTTCTGAAATGGGTGATTTAGTAACTCTTTTAAGTCCAGCTAAGACTGTGTTAAATGGTATAGGTTCAGAAATGTTTAGTATAATGCCTGAGGCAAGTAAGGAGCTGGAAAATATTGGCGATATATTTTCAGAGATATGTTCTACAACCAGTAGTCAGTATATAGATAACTCTGTATGTGTTCAAGCGGCAAATGAGGAGGCACTTAAAATTCTTGGAGAAGCAGAAATTGCTGCAGAGAATAAACTAAAAGACAAGCTGCCAGAAATTTCATCAGCTACTATATACAATAGTAATAACATAAAAAATATACGAAGGACTTTAGAAGCATAACCCTTGGGCATGCTTGCCTTCTTTTTATAGGCTTTTTTTATTCTACTAATTTAAAGTATGATTTTAGCATATCTTCCATACTATAGAAACCATTGGCTCTATTGATAAGGCTCTTAGCGGCAAATAACGCGCCAGTACCGAAGGCTTCCCTAGATATTGACTCATGAGTCAACCGCACGGTTTGATATGGAAAACCAAATATTATTTCATGTCTACCAACGATACCTCCGGCTCTGACAGATTTAATATCGTTATGGGACAGCGAGAGGAATTGAGAAATTTTTATAGCTGTGCCAGAAATTTCTTGTTTATTTTTAAAATGCTCCTCAATTAACTCTATATCCGTATAGGGCGCAATAGATTTAAGAACTTGAGCAGCTATCATCAAAAAATTGATACCTATAGTAATATTAGGAGACCAAAGAACCCTTGTTTTCTCAGATAACTTTTTCAAAAAAGCGATTGTAGAATCAGGGTAAGAAGATATAGCAGTAACAATAATTATCCCCCGCTCAGCAGCATCCGATCCATATTCTAAAACAGCCTCTGCAGAAGAAAAATCTATTATAGCATCCACAGGATGTTTCTCAAAAAGCTCAAAATAACTACACTCATCTTTAGCATAAATAACACCCTGCGTATCATCTATAAGCCCAAGAAACTCGGGAACAGAACGGTGCTGAAGATTTGTAGACTTTCTTAAAACCCAACAAAGATCAGTTTCCTCACTCTGCAACAACACCGTTGCAACAGCCTTACCTGTTTTACCAAAACCAAAAAGACCAACTCTCATCTTTAACATCCTTATATTTTACAGTTATACACTATATAACTTTTTCACTAAACATACATACTCAAAAAATAGGAGATACAGCTAATAAAAAATAATTTGTACCAGTTGGGTCTGGTGTGTTGGACATAACCCGCCTTTTGTTTAACCTGTGACATTTGGCTAATCGGGCTACCCGCGCTTCCTGTAGAGGGTCATCAGCGTCTGTTTGCCCTTTCCACTTGCAGGTCGGCCGTTTCATCGCTTCCAAGCAACTGATCAACATTTTAAGATGCCTCATCTGTTAAAGCGCAGCTTGGACGTGTCGTTTCTGCTCCGTCGCCAAAGTTCTCACTTTACACCAAAGGTGTTGCAATTCTACGTGTAGGGCGGAGTTTCCTCAGATCCAACATTTGGACCCGACAGTCACACGCCAACTCGCCAGCCCAAAATATTTTATTAACGGCTAGCAATAAACACATCGCATCAAAAACTTTTTTTTCACTTCAAAAAAGAAATCGCTACACATAACAGGAATATTGCACTCATTAAAATATGCTACACCAACAAAAACTTGAGAACAGCCCATAATTATAATAAGCAGAATTTGCTCTTTTTGCTAACGATGCTAAGCACAAAGTTTTGTTGATTTTTTTCGTTGCCAAATAATTAAGGCTGAAACAGATATTACTACTATAATTACTAAACCTGAAGCGATTAAAGCAAAAACAGTTTGATCCAAACCAAGAATCTGTCTATTCCATATGTTGGTGGCAACAGCTTGTATTGTGACACTCAAGTCTCCAATATAATAGCCCTCTGAATTTGTATTATTCCTGTAAACCTCAACAGAACGGATGAAGAAACCAGTGTCTTTGTCCCATTCTTTAACTTCTCTTAACTCATCACTGCCACCTGTTACTGTTCGAGGTGCACCTAACACTGTTCTTTGCTCTTCATACTGGATAACTATCTCGTCAGATATGTAGGAGTCAAAGAATGTATCTCCTGCGCCAAGATTAGCTGGAATGATGGTCCATCCTTCAGTGTTTCCTTCTACAAAGTTAAATTTCCAAATGGCACTACCCCATGTACCATTAGTGTATCTAACAGTAAAATTCACAGAAAACGCTACTTCATCAACAGTTAAAACCTCCATTCGCATCCATCGGACATCATGAGACGGCGGCAAACTGCCGGTACCATCGGCACTAACATCATATTCCATCCAATCCCCCTCTTTAACACCCACATCCTTTCCTATAAGAGCAACAGAGGAAGGTATAAAAAACGAAAGAAACAAGACCATTAGACTAATTAGAGCCAAAACTGTTATTTGTTTCATGTTTACCAGCAATAATTAGACTAAACAGGTTTAAAAGGTTTTCAGAGAATGTTAATTAAGGAACATTGTTAGTATATCTAGTGAGATACTAATCCGAACTCAAAATAGGGTTATGGCTATGAATGTTAAATTCGAAAAAGGTTTGCAGTGTATTTATGGTCGAAAGTTTTTGGTTTTTGTTTCTTTACTGTTTATGATATCCTTGGCTTCTTTCAGTTTTGTCACGGTATTTATTGATGTAGCTCCATTTGCATTGGGTACATCTGATAAAATAGTTAGCGATGAGAACGAGCTTCAAAATGCTATAAATAATGCTCAAAAACCGTTAGTTATTGCTTTTGATTGTGATATTAAATTAACAGATTCGCTTATAATTCCATATAATAAAGATATCACATTAACGAGTAATAGAGATGATTTTTACAAGTTAATTGGCGCAGATGAAGCGAGCACTATTACTATTGATAAGGGTGGTGTATTACGGCTTGAGGGTATTATCGTAACCCATATGAGTGAGGATCATGGTAACGGCGTGTTTGTCAATTTTGGTGGTGTACTTTACCTATCTGGCGGCGCGGTTTCTAACAATAGAGCTGTTCTCGATATGGCTAAAGGTTCAGACACTGGTGTTGGTGGTGGCGTGTTTAACTGTGGTAGTTTTAGTATGTCTGGTGGTGAAATTTTTAACAATACAGCTAGGGCGGGTGGTGGCGTGTTCAATACTGGTTATGTATTTAGTATGTCGGGTGGCAAAATTTTTAATAATACTGCTTATTTCAGTGGGGGTGGTGTGGATAATTATAATGGCATAGTTAAGTTATATGACGGCGTTATTTCGGGTAATAGGGCTATGCAGGGTGGTGGGGTATTTAATGTGTGGAATAGTTTTGATATGAGCGGAGGCGTGATTTCGGATAATGTTGCAGATGATAAGGGTGGTGGGGTGTACAGTTATTATGCTTTTAGTAATTTTAACTTGTCTGGTGGTATGGTTTCTAATAATACAGCGCCTATTGGTGGTGGCGTGTGTACTGATGGCGATTTCAATATGGGGGGTGGTGTGATTTCAGGTAACATAGCTACAAAAGATGGCGGTGGAGTGTATGTTGGAAATGGTGTTTTCAATAATATAGATGGCATAGTTTCGGGTAACACGGCTACGAATGGGAATGATGTTTATCATTCTAATGATATTGATGGTAAATCATCTGTTGGCGGTTATAGTTTAAGGGACGTGTTGATTGTTGTGGTTATATCTGTTGTAGTTGTTGCTAGTGTTCTATTTGTTTATTTTGAAAGGAAAATAGCGCAGGTAGAGGCAAAATGGTATATGCCTGGCAACAGATAGATTTAGGGTTTAATGGTGAATTGTTTTTACGTTAACCGTGGTAATCGATGTGTGTGAAGCAGTTTTAGAATTTCAATGATGCTGTTTTTATTTTTGAGTGAAAATTCAAATTAGAGGCTCTTTTTTATTTTGGCGGCTGTTATGTCTAATTGTTTGTGGTCGACAATTTTTAGTTCATCTTTGTTAAATGGGTTTGTTTTTTGTCCAGTGAATTTGGGGATTATGTGGACGTGTATGTGGAATACTTCTTGGTTTGCTGCTTTTCCGTTTTGTTGAACTATGCTTACTCCGTCAGCGTGTACGGCTTCTTTGGCAGCGGTAGCAACTGTTTTGGTAACTTGGTGAATTTTTCCAAGTAATTCGCCGGGTATGTCAAATATGCCCTCATAGTGTGCTTTAGAGATAACTAATGTGTGACCTTCATTTACCGGTTTGATATCAAGAAAAGCCATTACGGAATCGTCCTCATATAGCATACTTGAAGGAGCTTGTTTTTGAACTATTTTACAGAAAATACAGTTATCATCAAATTTCAAGCTATATCACCAAACATTTGTAGGTTAATATGCAAACATAACAATATATTTTATGGTCAAGCATACATGAATTTTTTACAGGCTATATAGCAACTTGATTTTACATTAATAGTGATAGCCATCGTGTTTGAACCAGTTTTTAATATCGCTAAGAGTAATGGTAGCTAATGCCGTCTTTAGAGCAACTTGCAAATC
>Ga0268262_10004684_pt1 | contig 13992 bp, 13 predicted proteins | sample TergutNc150P3_FD_190354 | JGI IMG/M metagenome (GOLD analysis project Ga0268262, IMG submission 190354) | Nasutitermes corniger P3 segment gut microbial community from laboratory colony in Florida, USA - Nc150 P3 (SPAdes) (version 2) | ecosystem: Host-associated > Arthropoda: Insects >... | reverse complement strand
GGGGGGGGGGGGGGGTAAATGCCTGTTTTTACAGCATTTTCTCAAGCTCGTATTCGACGCTGCCGAGTCCTATTTCCGCGGCATGGCCAAGAGTCTCCCGCCAGTCGGTATCCGGGTGGTTGGCGTGGAAGTGGTCCGGATCCTTCGCTTTGTCCCCTATGTTCGAGCCCGCGACGACCGGCGCGGCGTTGCACGCGTCCGCGCAAGCCATGTCGAGCGCGACCGGGTCGAAGCTCGCGAACATGCCTATGTCGGGTATTATCGCCGTGTCGTTCTCGCCGTGGCAGTCGCAGTTGGGCGAGATCTGGTTGACTATGTTTATATGGAAGCCCGGCCTGTCCTTGCACACGGCGAGCGCGTATTCCGCCATCTTCATGCCGAGCTCCTTGTTGCTCGCCCAGTTCGGGTTCCTTATCGCGTTGAACGTGCACCAACCTATGCATCTTCCGCAACCCACGCATTTATTATGGTCTATATGCGCGCGGCCTTCGGCGTCGTACGAGATGGCGCCTTGGGCGCAGATTTTCAGGCAGCTGCGGCAGTGGCGGCACGCGTCCGGAATCACTTCGGGCTTGCCGCTGTTGTGCTGCTCCATCTTGCCCGCGCGGCTGGCGGAGCCCATGCCTAAGTTCTTCACCGCGCCGCCGAAGCCGGTCATCTCGTGGCCCTTGAAGTGGTTGAGCGAGATTATTATGTCCGCGTCCATTATCGCGCGGCCGATCTTCGCCTCCTTCACGAACTTCGTGCCGGCCAGCGGGACGAGCGCCTCGTCGGTGCCCCTGAGGCCGTCGGCTATTATCATCTGGCAGCCGGTGGAGAGTGGCGAGAAGCCGTTTTCCTGCGCCGTGGCGAGGTGGTCGAGCGCGTTCTTGCGTTTTCCCACATAGAGCGTGTTGCAGTCGGTAAGGAATGGATTGGCGCCCAGGGGCTTTATCACGTCCGCCACGCGCTTGGCGAAGTTGGGGCGCAGGAACGCGAGGTTGCCGAGTTCGCCGAAGTGGATTTTTATCGCTACGAACTTGTCCCGCCAGTCTATCGTTTCTATTCCCGCGCGCTTTACCAACCGCTCTAGCTTATCCAAAAGCCCGCCGCTCTTTTCGTCGCAGCGCATATCGGTCCAGAATACCTTGCTCATTGTTATTTCCTAAGCACGCTCTTGCCGGCGTAAGTCGCGGTGTCGCCCAGCTCTTCCTCTATGCGGATAAGCTGGTTGTACTTCGCTATTCTATCCGAGCGCGACATGGAGCCGGTCTTTATCTGCCCGGCGTTGGTCGCGACCGCGATGTCTGCGATCGTGCTGTCCTCGGTTTCTCCGCTCCTGTGCGAGATTATCGAGGTGTAGCCCGCGCGGTGCGCCATATCGACGGCGGCCAGGGTTTCTGTCAGGCTGCCTATCTGGTTGACCTTCACGAGTATCGAGTTGGCGGTGCCGCTCTTTATGCCCTTTTCCAGCCTCTTCACGTTGGTCACGAAGAGGTCGTCGCCGACCAGCTGTATCTTGCCGCCGAGCTTGTCGGTCAGGAGCTTCCAGCCGTCCCAGTCGTCCTCGGCCATGCCGTCCTCTATCGAGAATATCGGGTACTTCTTCACGAGCGCCTCGTAGTAGGCGACCATTTCCGCGGAGGAGAGTGTCTTGCCTTCGCCCGCCAGAACGTATTTGCCGTCCTTGAAGAACTCGGTCGAGGCGGCGTCGAGCGCGATATACACGTCCCCGCCCGGCTTGTAGCCCGCGGTTTCTATGGCCTTCACTATATAGGACAGGCATTCGTCCGCGGATTTGAGGGCGGGCGCGAAGCCGCCTTCGTCGCCCACGTTCGTGTTGAGCCCGGCCTTGGAGAGCAGAGATTTTAGGGTCTGGAATATCTCGCTTCCCATGCGGATTGCCTCGCGCACCGAGCTTGCGCCCACGGGGGCAATCATAAATTCCTGTATGTCGACCGGATTGTCCGCGTGCTTGCCGCCGTTGATGATGTTCATCATGGGGACTGGGAGCACGTGCGCGAAGGTGCCGCCGATGTACTCGTAGAGGGGCAGGTCCGCTTCCTCGGCCGAGGCCTTGGCCGCCGCGAGCGACACGCCGAGTATGGCGTTGGCGCCCAGCTTGCCCTTGTTCTCGGTGCCATCGAGCTTTATCATCGTCGCGTCGAGCGCGTTCTGGTCCGAGGCCTCGAGCCCGATAACGCCGTCGGCTATGATGGTGTTGACGTTTTCGACCGCCTTCAGGACGCCCTTGCCGCCGTAGCGGGATTTGTCGCCGTCCCTTAGCTCGACCGCCTCGTGCGCTCCAGTCGAAGCGCCGGAGGGCACCGCAGCACGGCCGAACGCGCCGGACTCCAGCACTACATCGACCTCTATGGTCGGGTTGCCGCGGGAGTCGAGAATCTCGCGCGCGAATACATCTACTATTTGGCTCATTTTATGCTCCTTCGTTGTTAAAGTGGTGGGGATTCTAGCGCCACCGTCGCGCGGAGTCAAGCGTGGCGTTCCGCGTCCCCACGCACGAAGATTCCGTAAGGGAAACGCTCGGCGGCGGAGGGCATGCGGTCGGACTTGGATTCCTCTTCGGTTTCCGCCTCCTTGCGGATTCTTTCGATAGCCGATTGGTTTATCGGGTCGTCCATGTATATCCGGCCGACAGGGGCGGCGGCTTTGTCGGCAGATGGAACGGAATATGTCTTGAATCCTAGGGCGGCGGCCATTTCCTCGACATAAGCCCTGTCGGGGGGTATGAAAAATTTTAGGCAAGGGCGCCCGTCTTCCTCGTCATGCCTGACTCCTCCCTCTGTTTCGAAAATTGCCACTTTGCGGGAGAGGGGTATTCCGGAGCTCCATATCTGATGGGCGTAGTCCTTGCGCGCCAGCTTTTTCGCCTGCCAGTCGCGGTAGCTTATCGCGGATTGCGGATCTATCCTGCCGGGCGTGGCTTTCGCGAACTTGATGGCATCCAGGAATTTATCGAGCACGTAGTACTCCCCCGCGCTGAGCGCGATACGGTTTTTCGTGTCGGTATATTCGTCCCTTATTTCGCCTGCGAATTTCGGCGTGATTTTTTCCGCGCGCTTCATTATCTCGGCTTTGCGCTCAGCCGTGGGGTCGTCGGTGAGCCACAATCCCGGGGCAACCTCTTTGCCGATCATTTTTATGTCGCTCCTGACATAGGGCTTGGCGATACGCGCTATCTCGGCGAGTAGCGCCTTAGGGTCCTTGAACATATATATGGTTATCGGGTCGTGCCGCATGTCCCATCTGTTCGGGTCGCTGGGGAGTTTGTAGGAATAGATAAGCTCGCGGTTCTTGTCCTTCAGCAGCAGCCCGTCCAACTCTTTCACCAACTTGGCGCTCGGATATACGTTCAGCGAAAGGTGGAGTCCGGGCTCTTTGTTCCTATCGCGAGGGGCGTCGAGGCTGCGGTGGTGCCAACCCTTCTGGCTGTAGATTTTTATCTTGCCGCTTAGGCGCTTTGCGGGTTTCGATGCAAAATCGACGACTTTTTGGACGTATTCCAACGCAGCCTCGCCTTCCAGCTCTTTGCCTTTGCCGTTGATGGTTTTATAGGGCTCTACCGGGTGGCGGAGATTAGAATATGCCCGGTTTAGGGCTCCGCCGACCGTATAGATTCCGCTGCTTCTTTCATCGGAGCTGATGTTCGCCACAAATTCGTTCAGCCATTCGTTGAAGTGCATGTTCGTTCTAATACAGTCCCGCGCGGGGAGTCTGGGGATTCCCCTGGTACATGAACACGAACCTGCCGTCCAGCTGCAGCGCGTCGTGCCTGTTTCCGGCGCAGGGATAGAGCGGCTCGTTCGGGCGCCTGCAATCCACGTAGAGGTTGCCCCTGACTATGTCGCCCACCGTCGCGTCGCCCAGGGCCATGGACATAAACACATTGGCTCCGGCCATACCGACCAGACCTATGACAAGCCACCACAGCTTCATCCAGCGCGCCTCGCCCCTATACGCTCCTTCGACCAATATCCAGAGCAGCAGGAACACTGCGGCGGCGTAGATCAGGTTCTTGACCTGTTCGAACAGGCGCACTCCCGCAAGCACGATTTCCCGCCACGGTCCCAGGTCGGTGGTGGGGGTCGCCGCCACATTCCTGACCGGACAGAGCGACATAATGCCGCCGTCCTTTCCGGTACCCGCGGCTCTCAGCATGTCCGGGCAGTTCAGCTTTATCAGCTGCCTCGCGCCGTCGGAGAGCCTATAGTCGTTGTTGGAGGGTCTTGCGGGCAATCTCCCGGCGGCCTGTTTTTCGGCGGGCGCGGCGGCGGGCTGCTTTGCCGCGAGCCGGGTCTGCCTATGTCTTTGGCGCGGCTGCTGCGCGGAGGCTTCCGTCTTGAAACCGAGCGCCATGGCCAGCACAATCGCGGCGATTGCGAAAAACTTTTTCATGCCGAATATTATACTACAAAAAACGAGCGGACGCAAGTTTTAATAAGTCGCCTTCACGAAGTACAGTCCGGCGGCGGGGGCGGTGGGGCCCGCGCTAGCCCGCGACTTCGCCCTGAGGATTTTCTTCATGTCCGAGGGCTTCAGCTTTCCTTCGCCCACCTGCTTTAACGTGCCGACGATGTTGCGGACTTGATGGTAGAGGAAGCTCTTGGCCTTGATCCGCACGACTATCAATCCGCCGCTCTTTTTCACGCTAATACTATCTAGGGTTTTGATCGGCGATTTGGCCTGGCAGCCGCCGCCCCTGAACGAGCTGAAGTCGTGGTTGCCGACGAGGAGCCGCGCCGCTTCGTCCATGGCCTTTATGTTTAGCTTCGGCCACACCTGCCACGCCTTGCCGTCCAGGAGCGCGGCGCGGGCGGGGCGGTTCAATATCCTATACATATACTCGCGCCCCTTGCACGAGAATCGCGCGTGGAAGCCGGGCTTCGCCTTCGCCGCCTTCAGCACGCTGCACTTGCCGCCGGCCTTCGCCAGATAGAAGTTGAGCGCGCCCATTATCTCTCGCGCGGTCGTCTTCCTCTCGAGCGGGAAATGTACCGGCATGGCGAGCGCGTGCACGCCCGCGTCGGTGCGGCCGGCCGAGAAAACCTGCACCCTCTCTCCCGAGAATTCGAATATCGCGTCCGACAGGGCTCCGGCCACGGTCGGCTTTTTCGTGCGCTTGTCCTGCTCCTGGAACCCCGCGAAGCCGGAGCCGTCGTACTCCACCAAAATCTTATAAACATCAGCCATAACCTTATTCTAGCAGATGTTCCGCCGGGGCGCAATAGTGTTATTTATTCTTATAGAAAAACGCTTTCCGCCTATTGCGCATGCTCGATTTTTATGATATAATGGGCTCAAGTAAGGAGAAACAAATGGACGCGAAAAAGAGAGATTATGTGGAGAAGGCCGCCTATTTCATATGGCTGAACGATGGCCGCCCCGCCGGGCGCGAGCTGGACAACTGGGCCGAGGCCGAGAGGATTTACGAGCTTATGCACCTTATAGCCCCGCTCGCGCTTTCCGCACCGAAGATACGCGCCGAGCTCGAGGCCAGGAAAAAGGCCGTCTTGAAGGCCGCTACACCCAAGAAGGACTTTAAGAAAACTTCGAAAGGCAAGGCAAAGATGGCCGTGCTGGCTACGTCCAAGAAGGCCGCGCCCGTTAGGGCCAAGGTGAAAGCCCCCGCCAGGGCTCCTGCCAAGGCCAAAATAATCCCCATGTCGCGCGTGATTACGAGGTCGAAGGCCGCCTGCACTCCCGCGAAGAAGCCCGGGCTTAGGCTTGCCGCCGCGAGCGCGCGCGCTCCCAAGTCGAGGTTCAAGAAGATAGCCGCGCCGAGCTGTCCTCCCAAGCGCGCGTCTTTCAAAAAGTACTAATTCTGTCCGTTGATTCTGACCCAGGTGCGCTTCACCTGTCCGTTCCTGCCCTTCTGCACGCCGAGCACCCAAGTGCCGGGTTTGGCGTCCGCCGGGAAGTCGGATAGGTCGGGGTCGTCGGCCAGCACGACCGATTCGCCGGGCTCTCCGTCCCTGCCGTCCTCGCCCCTTTCGCCTTTCAACTCGCCCATGTCTATCAGGTCGCGCCATGCGCTCTGTCCTTCGCCGACATAGCGCCATTGTATGAATTCGGGTGTCGCACGGAGTTCCAGCTCGCGGCCGTCCGCGCCCGCCTCGCCCGCCGCGCTCGCGCTGCCGGAGTGCATTATCTGCTGCTCGAGGCCCGCCACGGCTTCGTCGAGGTCGGTTTTGCTCGCGTATTCGCCGAAGCGTTCCATTATCTTGTCCTGCTTCTCGAATATGTCGAGCATGGTTTGCCGCATCGCCTGCTGGGTGGCCGCGAGCGCGGCGGCGTCCGCCTTCGCGGATAACGCGGTCGTGAATGCTTCGATCGAAACAAACTCGGACGAGTCGGATTGGACTGTCTTGGGAGCGGGCGCCGAATCGGGCTGTCCGGAGCCTATCGAGGCTCGTCTGCGCACGGCCGTCGCGGGGGCGGGGGTCGTTTCTGCGCCGGCGTTCGGACTTACCGGTATTCTCGCTCTGGATCCGGCGGAGGGCGCGGCGATATTCGCGGACGGTGCGCGCGGCGAGGCTGAGCGGGCGGCTTCCAGCGCCGTTTTGTTGGCGGAGTAGGGAGCTCCTACCGAGGAGCGGGTTTCCTCGCTTCTCTCGATCCGAGCGCGCTGAGCCCATGAACCTTCTGGCAGCAGAACCGCCGCCGCGATCGCCAAAGACGATATGGCAGTTTTCAAATGCAATTCCATTCTCCTTTCCCCCTTCCTCCTTGGTTCCGCTCTTTGCATGTATTATATCCTATTTTAGGGGCTTTAGCAACCGCAAAGCTATAATTCTTGACAACCGGCCCTTATTATAGGAAAATCGCCGGGCTGCGGAAGGGTGGCAGAGTGGTCGAATGCGGCGGTCTCGAAAACCGTTATACGGCGACGTATCGGAGGTTCGAATCCTCTCCCTTCCGCCAGACTATACAGCTGGGGCAAAATTGACTCCAAAGGTAAGATAGCTCTGACTTTGAATGAGTTCGAAAGTGATATTTTTGAAAATTGTTGCTTTTGGGCTGTTTTCGAACTAATAAAAAAAGGCGCAACAAATGTGGCATGATTTTTATTCGAAAGATTGTAAAACGGGTCGCTTTATACACAGCGAAGACTATGAAATATCCAGACGAGGCTATTCCGTAGCCCTTAAATATTATGGAACTATTTCTATAGCAAACGGCGTAAAGGCTGCTGATGTATTTTATGGCATACATGATGGCGGTGTAATCGCTGGAGAGGGGGTGTTCTTTGCGCTTATGGGTAAAAAATATTCATCTTCTCCAATTTTAGAAAAAGCCCTGCAAAAACTATGGTCTGGGAAAACAAATAAGTTGAAGGCGATTTATCATATTGCAGGTACCGAGAGAACGAGAGTTTAATTACCCGATTTTCCCCTTGAAATCCTCTATCTTCTTAACTAAACTCTCAAAATCGGCGAAGTGATTGGTTCGAAAATCGTATAACCCCTTCCGCCATGAATAATTTTTCGCCGCCGATAGGCGCGCGGCGCAAAGAGAGCGAAACGCCATGAAGAACGACCGGACGAGCAGGAGCAAGGGCCCAAGCATTCCGAAGGTTGTCGCCTCCGCGGGCAAGGCCAACACCGCGCTCGACCTGTTCTCCGTCCGGCAATCCTTCGCCAAGGCGCGTGGCGGGAAGTTCGACAAGGACAAGGAGCTATCCGCGGCCGAGGCCGAAGACGCGGCGTGGGAGCAAGCCTGCAAGATTCCCGAATCCTCCAGCGACCTTATGGTCATGACCGCGACCAAGAAGCTCGGCGCGTACATAGTCGCCGTAACGCAAAAGTCCCCCGCGAAATTCCGCGGCGTGTTCGTGAACCGCATGACGAACCTCTGCCTCGACGCGCTGCAGGACATGATGAGGGCGAACTCCGTCCGTCAGGATTGCGAGGAGAACAGGCGGCGGCGCGAGGACTGTCAGGCGTCCGCGATAATAAGACTCAAAATGCTCGGCTATATCGCCCTGCTTTCCGAAAACGCGGGTTGCCTGCTGTCGCGGCAGCTCAGGCAGATTTCCGCGCAGCTCGCCAACGCCATAAACCTCGCGGCAGCGTGGAAGAAGAGCGACAACGAGAAATGGAGGAGCATGGAAAAGCGATAGAGATTTGGGGCCGAAAGGTTCCAGGTAAGGGAAAACTTGTTTTTACGCGCATGACTGATGGTCGGCTTCGTCGAACGGTTTCGACAACGTCCGCGTCGTCAACTAAGACGGCGACAGGAACAACAGGAATCCGAACAAACGCAACGCCGCCGTCCGCCCCGATTTGCTCTTGAAGGGAAACGAGAAACCGTGATCGGCAAAGCCGCGGGTTTCCAAAACACGGGCCGGAAGGAAGCGAGCCGCAAGTGCGGTCCGCCGGAGCCCAGAGCAAAGGAAGTTTTCTCTTTTCCGACCGCTGTCGGCGTCGCCCAGCGCGGTGGAAAAAGCAAAGACGGCATGCCGTCTTATGGGGCGCCACGCGTGCCGACGCGACAATGTTTCGGCATGCTGCCGGGCGCCCCTTTCCAAAGAGGAGAATATGGAGCTCGAGGATATTTTCACATTCGAGAATTTGCTTGAGGCGCACAAGCTATGCCGCCTCTCCAAACAGCACAAGCACGCTACGATAATGTTTGAGCTCGAGGCCGGAACGGCAATAAGCTCGCTTGCCGCAGAGCTCAAGGCTAAAACCTACAGGTTGGGAAAATACAAGAGGTTCAAGGTTTACGACCCCAAGGAGCGCATAATTGAGGCTTTGCCGTACAAGGACAGGGTCGCGCTGATGTGCTTCTGCAAGAACTCGCTCGAGCCGAGGCTGGAGAAAAGACTTATCTACGACAACGCCGCGTCCCGCGTCGGGAGGGGCACCGACTTCGCCATAGGCCGGCTGCACGGATTCATGCGGCGGCTTCACGTCAACACGCGGGGCGGCGACATCTATTTCCTGAAGTGCGACATATCGAAATACTTTGCGAGCATAGACCACGATATACTGCTCTCTAAGCTCGGCGCCTGCGGTTTCTCCGAAGGCGAGATGTGGTTCATGGAGCTCGTCATAAGGTCGTACGGGAGCTCGGGCGTGCCGCTCGGCAACCAGACCAGCCAGTGGTTCGCGCTTCTCTACCTAGATGAGATAGACCGGCTGGTGAAGGAAAAGCTGCGGGTGAAATCCTACGTCCGCTATATGGACGATTTCATATTGCTCTCCGAGGACAAGGGCCTGCTCCGGGAATGCAAGGCGGAGATAGCGCGTACCTGCGGGCAAGACCTCAAGCTTAGGCTCAACGCAAAGACGCAGATAGGCAGGCTGAAGAACGGGTTGGATTTCCTGGGTTTCAACCACAGGCTCTTGGAAACGGGGAAGATCGTTAGGGTTATGCGCGCCGCCGCGAAGAGGAGGCAGAGGCATTACATCAAGACGATTTCGCGCTACTACCTCGACGATATTGTAGATGACGAGTATTTGGGAGCCAGGCAGGCTGCGTTCAGAGCGCACCTGAAAGGCACGAAGCAGAAGAAGTTCGTCGATAACGAGATGAACGGATTGAGGAAGAAAAAGAGAGCGCTGATAACTTCCTCTCATTTATGCCGCGGGCGATTCGAGGTATAATTCCGAGCGATGAGGAGAGGGATTTTATTTTTTTGCCTGCTTTGTCCGTGGCTTTGATTCCCGCTCGCACGGAGGCCGCCCTCGTCAGGCAGGTTTCGGGCACCTGCATCTCGAGCCCTCGAACATCTCTCTTATCTCGTGTATGATGAGCATATAGATTATGACGGATATTATCAGATCGGGAATGAAGCTCTCGAAGAGGAAGACGAATCCTGCCGACAGGATAACCCCGATATTCGCGAGGACATCGATGGACGAGCATAACACGACGGCATTTATGTTCGCGTCGCTCGAATCGAGCCCCTTCAACCTATAAAGGCAATAGGCGTTGACCATAAGGGCTATTACGGAAACCCATATCATCGTTCCCCAGACCGGCGTTTCGTAATTCCTCATTATCTGCATGACGCCCAGCAGCAACAGCATTATCTGCGAATACGCCACGGCGCGGCCGACCCTTTCCTTCGTGTGCATAGTCTTGCCGATAGCGTATAGGCTTAGCCCGTAGGCGCACACGTCGGCGAACATATCCAGGCCGTCCGCCATCAGGCCGCGCGAATTATGGATATAGCCGAAAACGCCTTCAAGAATAAAGGCGCCGAAGTTCAATGCGAGCACAGTCCAGAGGGTTCGCCGTTGTCGTAATTCCTTATCCATATTATCTCCTTTCGCGATCCGCGATAGGATTATATATAAGCCCGATCGAAAAGTAAAAGCAAAAGATGCGAATGGCCGGAGGTATCCGGCGGATTTAGGGTCCGCCGCCTCGACGACATAATTTCTTGCTTATTTTAATTATAGTAATATAATAGAGGACGAAATATGATTTATCAGCAAGGCGCAATCTTTTTTGTTAGGTTATATTTTCGAATGAAACATTGAAAAAGGATATAAAATGCCAAAAGGAACAGTAAAGTGGTTCGACGCAAAAAAGGGATACGGGTTTATCGCGCCTGAAGGCGGCGGCAAAGACGCTTTCGTCCATATAAGCGCCGTCCAAGCCTCGGGACTCAATATAGCCGAGGGAAGCAAGGTCGAATACGACGCTATAGAGAAAAACGGCAAAGTTTCCGCCGAAAATCTGAAACAGGCGTAATCCTCCCGCCACCGCTCTTGTCGTGAACCGGCCATGCTGCCGGGGTGTCCTATTTATTCAACTGCTTTATGCCGCCCGCAGGACGGAGACGGGAGGTGCGCGAAGGGTTTAGGGCTACGACCCCTGCGCGTTCGCCGCTTTTACATAGTTGGAGTTTAGCAAAGTGCCTGCGGCCACGCCGATCGGGGCGTCGATTCCGTGCCCCATAAGCGAATATGCCCGCGCGCGGGTGTGCTCTGCCGGATTTTCGACGACCGGCGGGTTGTCGTAGTTTTCTTCATAAGTGCAGTGCGGTAGATGTTGTAGATCTTTCGAGACCCCTGTTCTAATATTGCGCTACGATAGCAAAAGCGACCGGGGCTTTCAAGGGTAATCCGAAAATGCCTTGGAGGGAGAACTCGGTATAGAAAATCGGTTATCTGCTTTTGTCATTGCAGTTTGCAAGCGGCGGAAAATGCTCATAGGCAACCATATTGGAAACGATTGAGCCGGGGATTCCCAGAAACATCATGTATCCGTTGCCAATTACGGCTCCGACTATGCCGATCGTGCTTGTTAAAAGCGATGCGATGACTGCTATTCTTGCGATCACGCCCAAATCCTTCCATTTCGGAAAAAGATTTTGTTTCTTTACTGTTCCTGCCATTTCGTCAACCTTGGTCTTGATCGCACATCGGTTATTATAGAGGGAATTTTTATTTTGTCAACTACTTTCTACAGGGGTGCGAGAGAAGGCCGCCTGTCTTTACGGGTTTATGAGGGTATCGACATTTTCTACGGCTTGGTGTATTCAATCCAAATTTTATACGGCCCGGCAATTGCCGTCGTTCGTTGTCCCGCTAGATTGACAGATGTTGTCCCTGTGCCACCTGTTGTGATAAGATTCAGAAAAGTGTAAGAGGTCGCGTCCGCATAAGTTCCCAACGCTAAATATGTTCCCCCTGCGTTCATCGAAACAATCCCGCCATAAGCCACAATAGTCGGAACACTCATTCCTGACATCAAGGTTATGCTTAAAGAGTTAGAAGCCGGTGTAGTTCCCGTAAATACGCGCCTATAAATCGGCAAGCCGTCAATCCAGGTTTTCCCAGTGTTGACTTCGCTCGTCGAATAGGTGTCGTTCGTGGTCGGGGCGGCGATTGCGACAGGCAGCCTAAACCGAATTTGGAAGCCGCCGTCCGCCGCATTGTTGATGTTCGATGCGGTCAAGCGGATATAATCCCCTTTCTTCACAGCGATAACAGGCGATGCCATTCCATAAGGTTGCGTGCCTTGGTTCATCGAACCAAGCCAAACTCTTGTCGAGTCGTCGAACGGCCCTGCGGAACTACTCGCTACAAACATTTCTAGGATTGCGGTGGTGTTTAATGACCCCCTGCCATAAAACCCATCCACGAAGCCCGCTTGGTCTGCTGTCCAATTTATATTTCCGTTGGCTGAACCGGCGACTTTGTTAGTCCAGCCGCCCGCCCAATTCGGAGTAAAAACCGCGCCGTCCGTGCCGGTTTCTCCCCGCGGACCGGCGGCTCCCTGCGCACCGGTTGCGCCTTCCGGCCCTTGCGGACCAGCCGGACCCATAGGACCCTCTGCGCCGGTGGCACCAGGTTCCCCAGGCTCGCCCTTGTCTCCTTTCGGCCCAGGCTCGCCCCTCTCGCCTTGCGGTCCCATTGGGCCGACATCTCCGTCATAGCCTCTCTCTCCAGTTTCTCCTTTGTCTCCTTTAGGTCCTTGAGGTCCGGTTTCTCCGGGTTCGCCCCTTTCACCCTGCGGACCAGCCGGGCCCATAGGACCCTCTGCGCCGGTGGCACCAGTCGCTCCGGTTTCTCCTTTGTCTCCTTTAGGTCCGGTTTCTCCGGTCTCCCCTTTGTCTCCAGTATCTCCCTTCGGTCCAGTAGGACCTTCTGCGCCTTGCTCTCCCCGTTCACCTTGAGGGCCCGTGGCTCCGGTTTCTCCAGGCTCGCCTCTCTCGCCTTGCGGTCCCATTGGGCCGACATCTCCGTCATAGCCTCTCTCTCCGGTTTCTCCTTTGTCTCCTTTAGGTCCCTGAGGTCCCGTTTCTCCGGTCTCACCCTTGTCTCCTTTAGGCCCAGTCAATCCCATCAGGCTAGGCACGCCTTCGACTTCCCCAAACCTGCTTTCGAGATTCGCGATTGCGCTTTTCATGTCCATCACATCGAGCTTTAGGGTTTGTATGGCGGTGGACATGTCGGTCTTGAGCGCATAATACGCCAGTTCCGCGGTGAGCGCAGTCCGGGTAATGAAATTGCTCATGTCCGGCGCCGGCGCCGCGGGCGGGCGGCTTCTGGCGATACGCTCGGCATCCGTGTTCTTATAAACTTCAGTTTCCCATGCGCCGAGACCCAGCCTTTTGGTGTTCTTGGCGGCGTTGTCTTGTGCGGCGGCGTTGTTCGCTCTGGTCGTTGAAACCCTCGCGGTGTGCGTGCTGGAAGTGGGAGCGACCGAAACCGCGTTCCGCCTGGAGTTCGATTTCGCGGCGTCTAGCGCGCTCGAGTCGGATTTTTCATCCTCTTGCTGCGTGCGGCTCGATGTCGCGGAACGTTCCGTCCTGGCTCTCTGCGCTGACGCGCCTTGCGGCAACGCCATCACGGCGAGGATTAGAAGGAGGCTAGGGCGGATTGCTCTAGAGATTATAGAGGCCATATTTAACTCCTATGAAAAAGGCTTCGTTGCGGATGTTTTTGGTTCGCATCGTGAACTGGAAGGGTGTGTTGTCGGTGTAGGTTCCGCCTCGCGCGTAGTCCATCTTGCCGAAGTCGGTCGTGCGGTAGCCCGCTTCGACGGACGCCCTCTCGGAGGCCTTGAACGAAACTCCGACCGCGGCCTTCCAGCCGAAGTTGGTGGTGTTCTGGTCCGGCTTGCCTTCGTCAAGTATGTTCCAGTCTAAGCGGGTGGCGACCATCGCCGCGCCGAATCCCGCGCCCGCGAACAGGCCGAACTTCTCCGACACGTAGTGCAGGTATTGAAGATTGAGCATGACGGAGTCGAGGTCGATCTGATGCGTTATGGGAGTGCGTCCGCTATTGTCCACGACTTTGTATTTTCCTGCATGCGAGTATTCGATGCCAGTGCGGAATTTTCCCTTCTCGGAAACGGAAGTCGCGAAGCCCGCTTCGATCGATACTCCGCTGACGCCGCCCGCTTTCTCCCCGTCGTCCGCGGGATTTCTCAGAGTAGGGTCGAACGCGTAGGAATTTATGTAGCTGGCCGAGCCGAGAGTGTAGTTGATCCCGGCGTATATGGATTTGCCGCCGTTTGCGTCAGATATAG
>Ga0268262_10004683_pt1 | contig 13992 bp, 16 predicted proteins | sample TergutNc150P3_FD_190354 | JGI IMG/M metagenome (GOLD analysis project Ga0268262, IMG submission 190354) | Nasutitermes corniger P3 segment gut microbial community from laboratory colony in Florida, USA - Nc150 P3 (SPAdes) (version 2) | ecosystem: Host-associated > Arthropoda: Insects >... | reverse complement strand
TGATTCTATCATAGATGAAATCAAAATTATAAGCACCGTTTGCATAACCGGCCCTGATTATGGGCTCGTGAATCAGGTTATCCCCCGCGGCGACGATGGTTAAGTAATCCACCCTGGGCGCGGGCGACGGCGGCGGCACCGATGGCGCCGTTGGCGTTTGGGGTTTGGTTGTCACTTCTGTTTCCGGGACGGGGACGGGTGTTTTTTTTGATGACGGCAGACCGGTACAGGAGAAAAAAAACAGTACGGTTAAAAAAATAAATATATTCTTAATAATTATTTTCATTTGCAAAAACAACGCTTAATGTTCGCCCTTACTTTAGTTCATTGTCCATCTTTGCCTGTAAATTATGCTGTATGTACGTGCGGATCTTTGTGCGGACATCGGGGTCAATACGCTGGGTAAAAAGAATCACGTAAACCTTTTCATTGCCTTCCATGCGGGTGCCAAAAACAATGCCTTCCACTTTGATTATTGTGCTTTGAAGTTTAATCTGTATATCTTTAAACAGGGTGTTTTTGGCAATATCCGGGTTGTCATCAATGGTGCAGGAAATGCCCACAACGCTGATATCCTTGATCTGACCGTTTTTAAACGTTCCATTAACAGACATGTTTAAGGTAACATTTGAATCTTTTGTGGTAGTTGCGCGGATAAATTTTCGGCGGCCTTTTGCATCTAAACTTTGCAGTATTTCAATGATATGTATTATGGCTTTATCAAGGTCAAATTTAAGCACGGTATAGCCGGAAACTTTTATTGTTAAGAGGTATTTACGCTTTATCTTCTCATCATCATTGGCGGTAACTATGCCTATGGAAGTGGTCTTTGTATCCGGGGCGTCTTTTACCGCGGTAATCCAGGCTTCCCATTCAGTCTCTTTCATATGCTCGTTTATATCTACAAAAACGATAGAATTTTTATACCCTCTTATTACCCGTCTTATCGTATCTTTATTTTTGGCAATATATACCTCGTATTCCTGTTGTATCAACTCCGAGATTATTTTGTTCTGAACTACTACTGTGGGAAAAAGGAAAAAAATTTTCTTCCCTACTATGTCTATAGGGCTCTCTGTATCTGCCATTATTTAATTATAAAGGGTATAAGCCCACAGGGCAAGCCCCTATTATAAAATAATAAATAAAAAACAACAGGTAACAAAGAAAGATAACAAAATAAGATAGAATTTTTACTGCCTGTTATTTGCTATCTGAATTCCCGGGCTTCCAGCCCAATCGTGGTGATGCCGTCATGGCCGGGATAAGCTTGTATGTCGCCGTTCATGGCAAAAAGGCGCATCAGGCTGGCAAGAAGCAGTTTGCTGTTTCCGCCGGGGAGATCGGTGCGTCCATAGCCGCCGCAGAAAAGCGTGTCCCCGGTGAACATAATCCTCGCTTTTTCATCCCATAAAGCTATGCTTCCGGGGCTGTGGCCGGGCAGGTGCAGGACGGTAAGCGGGCCTATAGCATCCCCTTCCTTAAGGAGTTTGTCAGGACTGGGCTGCGGTTCCAAAAACATTTCGATATTTACCGAATTCCCAAACACGGCTTTAAGCCCGCGGTTATGGATGGAAGAGGCCTCCGGCCCCAGATATTCCGCGTCCGCCTCATGAATGGCAATTGTCAGGCCGGAAGACTTTGGGGCCCCTTGAGCCCCGCCGTCGCCGTATCGGCGGCGGTATTCTTTAGCCAGAGTCGAAACCGCGCCTATATGGTCAAAATGCCCATGTGTGAGTATTATATAGGAAGGAAAAAGCTTAAGCTGGTCAAGAAGGGCGATTATCCTGCCGCCTTCCTCGCCGGGGTCAATTACTGCGCATGGAGCGAATCCGACAGGTTGTCCGTTTCTGGACACATTGTCCAGAGGATATATCCAGCAGTTGGTGGCAAGGTTTCCGACTATAATGTGGTGAATCTTTTTTTCCTGCATGGAGGTATAATAAACTGAGATTACAGGATTTTCTAGTCATCATCGGCATAGTCGCCCTCTGGTATGGGCTGGTTCCTCTGGCAGGGGCGATTGTCAAGCGTCATAGATGGTATACGTTCCGCAGGCGTTTTGACGAACTGCGCCTCAGCCCCATTCTTGATTACAGCGCTTATTGGAAGACCGCAAAAAATATAAGGGAACCTGTTAACTTCCGGTTTCTCGGCAACCTTGAATCTGTAACGGACGGCCAGACTCTGTGGATGCATGGAAAGGACCTTACGATTTCTGTTTCTCTGAAGAACGCGATAACCTACCTGTTACCGGCATATCAAGGCGATAGCGCCGAAGATGCTCCGGATATAGACGAAGAAGCTCCGTCAAAAATACGATGGGGAAAGGTTTCCATGCTTACCGAAGGAGCAAAGGTTTTTGTCGGCGGCTCTTTGGTATACCAGGATGAGCGATGGCAGTTTGTCTCTACAAAAAAAAATCCGCTCATTGTGTTTTTTTACGACGGCCCTGACCACTTATTCACGACTCGCGTAATCCAGTCATGCCGGCAGCAATGGGAATACTGGAACACAATAACGCCGTACTCGCTGATAATTGGGGCCTTATGCCTTATCCTTGTGGCTTTTTCATTTCTTCATCGCCCGATATTCCGCCCAACGGTCATTCTTTCCTTTGTTTCGCTTTTCATCCCGCTTTATCCCTTTATCCCGCCGGGCTTGCTCTTTACCGTTTTTTGCCGCCGCCTTGCGTTAAAGTCCAGGATATATAAGGCGAATAGCGATCTTGCCCGGCTGTCTCCGTCAAAAGTTGCAAGGCAATTTCTGGTCAAAGGTTATGCGCTTGAAGTATTTGCCTGGATTTTGCTTCTTACAGGGATAGGGTTAAACATCGTCTTCTTTCTTGGGATCGTACAGGTTTTACTCTGAGGGCAGAGTCATATCCTCGTCTTTGTTGGATTTAGCGTAATTTACCGTTAGCGGCCTGCCGCGGAAATTCATCCCGTTAAGTGCTTCAATGATTTTTTCGGCGGCGCTGTCCCGCACCTGCACGAACGAGTAATTGTCAAGAATACGAATAGCCCCAATATCTTCCCTGGGGATCGCTGTTTTCGTATTAATGATCCCCAGTATTTCACGCGGAAAAACCCGGCGGCTCCGGCCCACGCTGAAAAAAAGCCGCGCCGATTCTTTATCCGACAATGTATAGCGCTGGGCGTCGGAGCGTTCCTCATCCCTGCCCGGCCTGGAAGGAAGAGGCTGCTTGTAGTCCTTTAGATTGATGGTTTTCCCCTGGCCGCAAAGCATTAACAGATAAGCCGCCGCCCTGGACCTGTTGAACAATGAAGTTTCTTTTTTAAAGAGACTCTGGTACTCGCGCAATGTCTGAAGATCAACTTCCGTTTTTATCTTTTCCAGAACAAGCGACATGATTTTTTTTGTTTTTTCTTTGTCAAAACCCGAAGCCATAAACCAATATTGACATATGCCGAATCTTTTTTCAATATCAAATTATGGAAAAACTGGCGGTTTGGACGGAAAGTTGTCTGATCAGGTTTAGCGCAATTGATAAATCTGATTCCATGACACTTAATTCAATATTCAATTTGTTCCAGGAGGCGGCGATAAGCCACGCGGAAAACCTGGGAGTTGGGCGCGAGGCAATGGCCCGGACAAACCAGGTCTGGCTGCTTTCGAGGATGTCGGTTCAGGTTGACCGCCGGCCAGGGTACGGCGAGACCGTCACTGTCCGCACATGGCCAAAGGGCGCGGAAAAACTCTTTACCCGCCGTGACTATGATATCCTCGGCGCTGACGGCAAGGCTGCGGTTCGGGCTACCAGCAGTTGGCTTATAGTTGATATTAATAAACGCCGCCCCCTGCGTCCCCAGTCTCTTTTGGAGAATATGCCCCGCAACGAAGGCCTTGACGCACTGCCCGCCGCGGCGCTCAGCCTTGGAGAAAACCCGTCCCTGCAGAAATGCCGCGAACATCCCGCCCTTTACACCGATGTGGACGCCAACGGCCATGTAAATAACATCAGCTATATCCGCTGGATAGAAGACGCGGTTGATCCCGAACCGCTTGAACAGGCAAAGCAAATGAGGCTGGACATTAATTACCTGAACGAAGTTTTAAGAAACGAAATCACCGGCATCTGGGTTGCGCCCATTGAAACAACGCCAACGACAGATGATACGCCCTCCCCTGCCCACGCCTTCGCCTTCGAGGGAAGAAAAGAAAACCACGCGGCGTTCAGGGCGGAACTGCGTTTATGGTGAATATTGGGATCAGGGGCCGGGGTTGAAAAGACTTTATTGACAAAGAAATAAAATTAATAAATAGTATTAAAAGAGGTGTTTTTATGAAATATCATGCTTCCGGTATTTTTTTGGTTGTTATAATGGGTTTATTATTTTCATGCAGCTCACATAACTGGGAAGACTCTGTGATTACCAATAATTCGGAATTTCCCGTTGTGTTTAAATTTAATAATACCGGCAAAATTAACCTTAACAGTACCGGAGAATCAGCTTCATTTAAAACTGAGGCCTATCAACGACTTGAATATTACTCTCCTGAAAAAAGGGTTTATTTTACATATAAAGCGACAGATGAAGGTTATACAGGAGAATTTAATACCCGTCCCTCATGGGAAGTTAAAGTAAATAACGCCTTAAGTGAGGAAGCGACATTAGATGCTGATGGCTGGATGGATAAAATGGAAGGTATATTGCCTGGAGATACTGATGATGAAAATCATAGCGGAAAAATATATACAAACAATCCAATTTTTTCCGTATCAACTAAAAGTAAATTCATTGCAATGGCAAAATTTAATTTTATTGACAATATATTTTATGTAACTATCCAGCGGAGTCCGTAAATAACAGGTTTTGCTATTCCTTATTCAATTAACGTTACTTTGGTTGCGCGGTAGACGGGCATTTCTTCACGTTTACTGCGTTCAGGGTCTTCCTCTATTGAACAGCGTACCTTCGTTCCCGCTTTTAATTCGGAGAAATCGCAGTTGGTCAGCCTGCTGTAGTGAAAGAAAATATTATTTCTTTCCTCGTCTTTGATAAATCCAAAACCATTTGGGCTGACGCTGAAAATGGTGGAGACAAATTCCGCGGAACCCAATGGCGCTTCAGGCTGTTTTTCGGTTAAGGCCGCGGTATCTGCGTCAGCGGAAACTGACGCGTCAGCTTCCGCTGACGATGGGGCTTTCTGGCTGAAATTGAATGACGTTTCCTGGAACCGTTCGGTCACGAACAGGTCTTTCAGGTGCTCACTGTTGTTTTGATCGATTTTCTGGCTCATCTGCACAGGATAATAAACCTCGGAAAGAAGCTGGCGGGAAGTTTTTGTCTCCACAATATCCCCGTTCTCGTTGTGGTAGGAAAAATCCCAGCAGATCAACATTACCTGGGTGCCAAGGGTGTGCAGTTTGCGTACCAGGGGGACATAGTCGCCGTCACCGGCTATCAGAACCAGAATGTCAAAATGCTTATAAATGGCAAGCTCGTACGCTTCAAGGGCAAGCCAGACATCTATGCCTTTTTCCTGGCCTATGGTTCCTTCACCCGCGTAGCGCAAGGGCAGGTAATGGCTGACGATGTTTTCACGCATCAGTATGTCCTCAAAAACCCTTTCGCTCTGTACCTTTTCCCCCATGTCTTTTGCCAGTGAGCGCCCCTTAAAGTAATGGGCGTCAATTATCTGGCATTTCCGCATATCCATATTGGTAAGGCTTGCTATTTCACCCCTGATGAATTCATGCAGACCGCTGATGCTTATCCGTGATTTCTTTTCATGCTCATATTTGTAGTAATTGCTGATCTTGTAGAAATAATATCCATCATAAAAAATCCCTATTCTTAGAACTTCTAATAATTTTTTATCCATAATGCATAGTATAGTAGAAATTGAAGCATTAGTATATATACTAATACTAATGCTTCACGACCTTTACAAAAATTGCCGTCTTTGCCCGCGAGTCTGCAATGTTGACCGCCTTGCGGGTTTTCGCGGGTACTGTGGGGAGGATTCCCAACTAAGGCTTGCGTTCGCGGGGCTTCATTCAGGCGAGGAACCGCCCTTGAGCGGAAGCGGCGGATCCGGCACGGTCTTTGTTTCAGGCTGTAACCTTGGCTGCGGCTTTTGCCAGAACCGGCAAATTTCGAGTCATACAGGCGAACACCTTGGCCGCGCTGTTTCCATCGAAGAATTTGCCGATATTTGCCTTGAGCTGCAGAAAAGAAATGCTCAAAATATTAATATCGTTACAGGCAGCCACGCGGTTCCGGCCATTGTCCAGGGGCTTGACGCGGCTAAATCCGCCGGTCTGCACATTCCGGCGCTTTGGAACTCATCAGGTTATGAAAACGTTGAAACGCTTGAGCTTCTTGGAGACAGGATCAAAACATGGCTTCCCGATTTAAAAACCCTGGATGACAATTTAGCCGGAAAATTTTTAAACGCTCAGGATTATCCCCGGATCGCGGTACAGGCGATTCAATGGATGATGAAAAACAGGCCCGGCGGCGTGATTATCCGCCACCTTATTCTTCCGGGCTATCTTGATTCGACCCGTTCCGTTCTGCGCTGGTTTGCCGATAACGCCTACGGAAAAGCCCAGCTTTCGCTGATGAGCCAATACACGCCTATGGTTAACGATACCGACGGGCCGGGGCGTTATGTAAGCAAACGGGAATATGAAACGGTTCTTGGCTGGCTTGGGGAATTCGGGATTGAAGACGGTTTTTGTCAGGAACTTGTTACCGGCAGTGACTGGCTTCCCGACTTCAGCCGCACAAATCCGTTCTCATCCGGGCTTTCAGTCCCGGTATGGCATTATTGAATCGATTTACTCGATTGCCCTGGTACCGCCGGCTTTTAAACCGGCCTCGTATAACTTGCCACAGGCAAGAAACATGGGAAGTTTGGTTCCGCTCAGGATAATCTCAGCCTCTTTAGCCATTTCAATCATGTCCCGAGTAGGTACCTTGCCCCGGACAAATACAACTGCGTGTATATCAAGTAAAGTAGCTGTACGAATTACCTGTGGATTTACCAATCCTGTCATAAGAATAACTCTGTCTTTAACAAAAGCTATAACATCGCTCATCAAATCTGCTCCGCAGGCAGAGGCTATTTCCAGACTAGCCTGCTCCTCACCGCAAAAAAATTGTCCTTCAAGTAATGCAACTGCATCCGCTACGGTCATTGCGCCCTCCGTTTATTGGTCTAAATATATCATAGAAAGTCTTTGTTATACAAGGGGTCGGGGGTCAGGGGTCGGTTTTTTCTCCGTAAGCATAGCGTGCTTCTTTCAAGATTAGATTACGAACAACGCTCCCTGAACCCTCAACCCTGAACCCCGTCCCCTTTCTTCGCTATCTTCGCCCAAGTGTCCCTCAAACCTATGGTCTTGTTGAACACGGGCCCCCCGTTGCTGCCGGTATCGGGATCGCGGGCAAAGTAGCCAAGCCGCTCAAATTGAAAAACCTCGCCCGCTGCGGCTTTGGCAAGGCAGGGCTCGCCAAAGGCATTGGGTATTACTTCAAGCGAGTTGGGGTTAAGGTTGTCGGTGAATTCGCCGGGAGTGCCGTCAGGCCGGGCGGCGACTTCCATGGGCCGCTCCACGCTGAAAAGGTAATCGTAAATACGCGCCTCCAGCGGTATGGCGTCGGCGGCGGAAACCCAGTGAATCGTGCCTTTTACCTTGACTGCATTTCCGGCATTTGCATTGCCGCCTTTGGTGGCAAGGTCCGCGGTACAGCGCACGGCAGTAATATTACCGGCGGCGTCCTTGTCAAAGCCGGTGCAGGTGACTATATACGCATAACGCAAGCGCACGGTATTGCCGGGGAAAAGCCGGAAATACTTGGGCGGCGGGGTTTCCTCAAAATCCTCCCTTTCAATCCACAACTCGCGGGAAAATTTTATGCGCCGTGATCCGGCGGCCGGGTCTTCGGGGTTATTCACCGCTTCCAGTTCCTCAATTTTACCTTCTTCCCAATTTTCGATTATCAGTTTGAGCGGCTTCAAAACCGCCATTACGCGCAGGGCCCTTTTGTTCAAATCCTCGCGGAGGCAGTATTCCAGAAAGGCAATGTCCACCATGCTGTCGGTTTTGGCAATGCCGATCTGTGAAACAAAGTTCCGTATCGCCTGCGGCGAATAGCCCCTGCGCCGCAGGCCCGCGATTGTAGGCATCCGGGGATCGTCCCAGCCGGAAACCTTTTTGTCCTGCACCAGCTTCAACAGCCAGCGTTTGCTCATTACGGTGTGGCTCAGGTTAAGGCGGGCAAACTCGATCTGACGTGAGGGAAAAACCTCAGCCTCGCGGATAAACCATTCGTACAAGGGACGGTGTATCTCGTATTCAAGCGAGCAGAGGGAATGGGTTATGCCTTCTTTCGCGTCGGACAAGGGATGCTGGAAATCGTACATGGGATAAATGCACCAACTGTTGCCGGTGCGGTAATGGGTTTCGCGGCGTATGCGGTACATGACAGGATCGCGCAGAAGCAGATTGGGGTGCGCCATGTCGATTTTTGCGCGCAGGGTTCTTGCCCCGTCGGGGAATTCACCGGCCCGCATACGGGCGAAAAGGTCAAGATTTTCCTCGACGGAACGGCCGCGGTAGGGGCTGTTCTTGCCCGGCGGCGTCACGGTTATGTTGTTTTTATCCTGAACAGCCGTTCCCCGGTATTCGCTCATCTCAACATCGGAAAGATCATCAACATAAGCCTTCCCCTTTTTGATGATCTTTACAGCCAGATCGTACAGGTATTCGTAATAGTCCGAAGCGTAATACTCCCTGTCCTCCCAGTCATAACCCATCCATTTAACATCGCGCTTGATCGCCTCGACATAGGATATATCTTCTTTTTCGGGATTGGTATCGTCAAAACGGAGGTTGCACTTGCCGCCGAAACGCTCCGCCATCGTAAAGTCGATGTAGAACGCCTTGCAGTGGCCGATGTGCAGCCAGCCGTTGGGCTCGGGCGGGAAACGCGTATGCACATAAGTGAATTTGCCCGACGCCAAATCTTCTTTGATAAATTCACTGATAAAATCTGAGCCTGTACCAGCGTCTGTGACGACGGCTTCGGAGGTGGGTGTGGACATGGGGTTTGACTCCTTAAAAATTAGTCAGATAGCAAATACCGATGAGTAAAATCGCCCAAAGGGTTTCATCGCTTACAGCGCCGGTTTTACCCGCGTCTTTCAGACTGCCAAGCCGGGTGCCGTACCACCAGAACAGCCCCATCTGCAGGTCGATTCGGAAGGTATACTCGGTAAAATCCTCTTTGGAGCTTTGCAGACCAAAAAGCAGATACGCAAGCTCTTCCAGGATTGAGCCGAATTGCTCAAGGGCTTGCTGGAAATCCCCCTGTTCAATCCGGGCCATAAAGGGCGGAACATCATCCTGTACTTTTTCCTTGCGCGATTCATCCGCCTTCTCGACCCAGGTTTTCTGTATCAATAGATCAAGGTTGTTTTGAAAATGAGCCAGAAACTTGCGCATCTCAACGGCGTTTTTTTTAACTCCCAGAAGCCTTTGGTATTCGGAGCCTATTCCCAGCGCTTCGGCAAAAGCGGCTGCTTCCGCAAGGCTTGCTCCTTTTTTGGACTGGAAGCTGTCCGAGGGGAACAAGGCTTCGGCAACCTTTCGGTACTCATGGGGAAGACTTTGATTCATACTTTAAAAATGATGAGAAATGATAAAATAGTCAACAGGGGATCAGGGACTGTTCCCTGTATTGATTGGTGACGCCAGAGCCTCCGCCTTTTCCTTTGCTGTCATATAGTATTATAATGTTGACTTGAAAAGAAACATATGGAGGTTTTGAATTCTGCTATGATTATATGCTGCGGAGAAGCGTTGATTGACATGGTGCGTGTGCCTGTTCCCGGTTCGAGGGAAGGGTTTTTGCCGCTCCCCGGCGGAAGTCCTTATAATACGGCCATAGCCATAGGCAGGTTGGGAGCAGGGGTAATGTTTTTGGGGAAATACTCCAAAGATTTTTTTGGGGAGATGCTCCTTCAACGGTTACGGGAGAATCATGTCAATGATGATCTTATAATACGCTCGGAACAAAATTCCACTCTTGCCTTTGTAAACATGGAAGAGGGCAAAGAACCTGAATATATTTTTTATACTGAGGGAACCGCGGATCGAAGTTTGCGTATCGAGGATCTTCCGGAAAAAATCCCCATTGAGACCAGGTGTATCAGCTTTGGTTCTATCTCCATGATTATGGAACCGGCCGCCTCAGCAATTGAAACATTGATACTCCGGGAAAACGCGCAAAAGGGCGCTGAAAAAGAAGGGCTTGTGATTTCCTTTGATCCCAATATCCGGCCTTTTATGATAAAGGACAAAGGGGCTTTTATCAGCCGCACGGAAAAATTGATCGCCGCTTCCACTGTTGTCAAAATTTCTACAGCTGATTTAAGCTATGTATATCCGGGCATGGATACTGAAAAAGCCATTGAGAAAATTTTGACCATGGGGCCTTGCCTGGTTATAGCCACCCTGGGACCGGATGGCGCTTTGGCTTTGCTTCGGCGCCATGACGGAAGCATAATCAGGGTCAGCGCTCCGGCGGCGGATGTTCCCCTGGTGGATACCATAGGCGCGGGAGATACCTTCCACGGGGCTTTCCTTTCATGGCTTGAAATAAAAGGGATGATGTCCCGTTTCGCCCTGGCAAACATGAGTGATACTGATCTCTATGAGGCTCTCTTTTTTGCCAACAAAGCGGCGGCTATAGTCTGTTCCCGCAGGGGCGCGGAGCCTCCTACATGGAAGGAAGTGGAAGAACTGACGCTTTTGCACCAGTAAAACAAAGAAAGTGAGAAGTGAATAGATAACAATTGCTAATTGCTCATTGTTAATTGTAAATACGCCTGTACCGCGCGGCGGGTGGAATCAAAGGCGATTTCTCCCATGTCAATTTCTTCCGGTTTCAGGAAACGGACGGCGGAGATCTCGGCTTTCTCAAGAGTCAGATCGCGCTCGCAAAGGCCCGGCGCGGAAAGGTAAAAATACATATCGCAGGTATTGTAAATAATATTCTTATATGGATAGCGGTTGGAAAACGAGGCAAAGAAAGTGAAGACCCTGCTAAGCGGCGCGCCCTGCGGAATGGGCGGCGACCAGCCGAGTTCTTCCTTTATTTCCCTGTACAGGCCCTCCAATGCGCCTTCGCCCGGATCGACAAAGCCGCCTGGAAGATCCAGCTTGCCTATTGAGGGTTCCTTGCCGCGCACCAGAAACAACAGCCGCCCGTCAGCCTCGATTATGCAGCCTGTAGCGGCGGCCGTATTGTGATAGTATACAAAGCCGCAATCAGGGCAATGGAAAGAATTCCCATTCTTAAAAGCGATATTTTTTGACGCGCATTTAGGGCAGAATGTAAACATGGTTATTTGGCATTATGCCATAAACAATGAATCTCTGCTATAATAAAATAAATGAAAATATGCTGTGTTGATACCGCCAAACTGCCCGCCGAGTGGACAGCCGGAACAGCCGCCCGCGCGGTTGATTTTTTCTCTTTTGTTTCCGCCGCCGATATACGTTGGGTTGAACGCTCCGAGGCGGAAACAAATAACGCCTACAAACAGATAATTCCTTATATTGTAGTACGGCAAAGCTCAGGGCGTATCCTGTGTTATCCCCGGCATGGCGCGGAGAGCCGTCTGCACGGGTTTTATTCCTGCGGCATTGGCGGGCACATCGACATCGACGACGCGCGGGATACCCTTGAAAAAACCGTTATTACCGGTATGATGCGCGAATTAAAAGAGGAGCTTGCGAATTTTCGGGAAGACCGTGTGGAGCTCGTTTACAGGGGCATTATCAACGAGACGGAAAGCCCCGTAGGGCAGGTTCATTTGGGGCTTGTATACACCTGTCAGTGCCTTGGAGATTACGCGCCGCAGTCCTCGGAAGAAACAAGCGGCATGGAATGGAAAACCCCGGAGGGACTGAAACTGGTCAAAAAAGAACTCTGGTCTGATCTGGCGCTGGGGTTGATATCTTGCTAAACCGGTATTTTTATGCTATGATAAAAAAATGAGCGCAGTGCGTCTCCTTGCCCTTGATTTGGATGATACCCTTCTCAGGTCTGATTTAACCATTTCCTATCAGACCAGAAACGCCATTAAAAAGGCGGAAGCGGCAGGCGTGATTGTGGTCTTGGCTTCGGGAAGAATACCCGCGGCAATGGACCAGTTCGCCTCGCTTTTGGGAATGCATAAAAGGACCGGTTACCTTATATGCAATAATGGCACTTTAATACAGGAAAGCCATACCGGGAAAGTCGTCTACGAGGTTAGAATGGACCCAAAAACCGCGCTAACCACCTTTGATTTAGCCGATGCCGAAGGATTTCCCGTACAGATTTATGAAGACGATATAATGTATGTGTCGCGCCATAATGAATATACAGGCTATGATCAGAAACTTACCGGCTTAAGGCAGGTAGTAGTCGAACATTTCCGGGCCATGGTGGCCGGCGGCTGCCATAAACTGCTTATCCCCGGAGACCCCGCGCTCCTTGTCCCGCTGGAAAGTATTTTACGGACCTATCTTGGAGACAGCGTTACGATTTTTACCAGCAAACCGTATTTTCTGGAGATACTGCCCTCCGATACCAACAAAGGGACGGCTCTGGAAAAGGTTGCGAATATGCTGGGGATTAACCAGAAAGATGTGATAGCCATTGGGGATTCGATGAACGATGAAGCCATGCTCAAATGGGCCGGCATGGGCATAGCAATGGCAAACAGCGATGAGAGGATAAAGAATATCGCGGATCTGGTGACAACAAGGGACAATGATGATGACGGCGTTGCCGAAGTTATCGATAAATATATCCTTTCCAAAACGGCGGTTTCCAATGAGTAATAATCCTGACGAGAGCGGGGCGGAACCCCAGCATAAAGATGACATTCCAATAAGCACTGATGATTCTTCTTCCATAGTTTTGGAGTTGATTTATCAGCTAAAGATAAAAGATGTAATGGCGACGCCGGTTATTACCGGCATGAAGGATCAAACCCTGCGGCATCTGCAGGCGATGATGCGGGAAAATCGCATAACAAGCATTCCGATTGTGGAAGGCGAAAAACTTGTCGGCATAATTTCCATTTATGATATTGTCACAGCCCTGGACATGTCCCTTATTAACTGCCCGGCGGGAGAACGGATGACCACCAATGTCGTTGTGCTTCAGGATGACATGCCCCTTTCTTTTGCCATTTCATATCTGAATAAATATAACCACAACCGTTTTCCGGTATTGAATAAAAATCAGGACCTGGTGGGAACTCTCGGCTCCGTTGATGTAATACGCGCTTTATTGTCTGAAATGAACAGGGAGGTGCTGAGGCTGGAAAAATTACATAAAAAGACGGACATTACATCAATGTACGCGGAAATGGAATACAATGTCCCCCACTACAATTTTGAACTGGCCGGACGGGCGTCAACCGACATCAAGAAAGCGTTAAAACAGCGGAACTATGATCCCAAAATTATCCGACGGATTGCCATTGCCAGCTATGAGCTGGAGATAAACCTTGTCGTCCATTCAAACGGCGGCATTATCCATTACAGCATACTGCCCGACAAGGTGATAATCACGGCCTCCGACACCGGCCCCGGCATTGCCGATGTGAACCAGGCGCTGCAGGAAGGCTGGTCTACGGCCAATGACTATGTGCGCTCCCTTGGCTTTGGCGCGGGCATGGGGCTTGCCAACACCAAGCGTGTCTCCGATGAATTTTCGATAAATTCGGAATTGGGCGTCGGAACCACCGTGGTTTCGGCGGTGTATGTACACTCTTCCAAGGAAGAAAAATGACGATTAACGAGCTTGCCTCCGCCCTTGGTGCGGAGATCTGCCAGACTGAATTCACGGACGCTGATGTTACCGGGGCCTATACCTCCGACCTGCTCTCCGATGTTATGGCCAACGCCAAAACCGGCGGAGCCCTCATTACGATACAGGCCCACAAAAACACCGT
>Ga0268262_10004682_pt1 | contig 13992 bp, 7 predicted proteins | sample TergutNc150P3_FD_190354 | JGI IMG/M metagenome (GOLD analysis project Ga0268262, IMG submission 190354) | Nasutitermes corniger P3 segment gut microbial community from laboratory colony in Florida, USA - Nc150 P3 (SPAdes) (version 2) | ecosystem: Host-associated > Arthropoda: Insects > Digestive... | reverse complement strand
TAATAATGTCTGATTATTAATAATATCCATAATTATGCGCTTTTTCAAGGTGTTTATGTTGAATTTATGTTATTTTTAAAATATATGTCCGATTTTCCCAGCGCTTGTGCTATACTACATATTACTTCTGGTGGTCTGTCAATTGACAGTTTTATTTGTGCGTTTCCACTAATTATCAGAAAACAATATTAGCGAAACCATAAAATAAGAGAATTTTCACTTGTGAGATGAAGGTCAGACGCAACCACATCAAGTTCGTGATGGTCAGAACTGACAAATTGGCCTGAAAGTTCGACGGCAGTAGCGAGTCCAATACAATCCGCAATAGACATTTTATGCGCCGCTTTTAAATGAGCGGCTTCACGAAAAACTTGTTCTGAAATCGTAGAAATTATTTTTATGGAATAGTGTTGAACCATATCAAGCACTATCTGAGCAATTTCGTCGCCCTTGTCGCGCAATTCGCCGTAATACACTTCAAAAAGGTTGATAATACTCATAGAAACGGAAATATCACTCGCGGCAGACTGATTGAGCAAATCTTCAATCTTTTCTGCGCCTTCTTCGTCATTAAGAAATGCAAGCATAGCGCAAGCGTCAAGAATATAGTTCATTATATTAGACTACCTTTTTCTATGCCGCCGTCTTCAAGAGCTTTGTCTTCTTGCTGCAATTCACGCAGCCGCTCAACGCTAATGCCTCTGCCTTTCAAAATGCCCCTGAACGATTTTATCAGCTTAACCGGCTCAACACCTTTTTTACTGTCAAATTCTGAGGGGATATTTATAGAAACCCGAGCATTAGCGCCTATTGGAACAGAACGAGGTAATTCAAGAAAAATACAATAATCAGCAGGTATTGCAATTGTTTGTTCAATAGTCATCATAAGAAAAATATAGTATGAAAAAGCCAAATTATCAAGGGGGAGCGATTCGTAGTATAGCTACATCGCAGACAATATGGGATATTGATAAAAATCGCAAACTCCTCGTCGGTTTTTACTGTTTTAAATTTTTCCATGTCCAACAGTTCCCTAATAATTTGACGGTGGTCATTTTGTAATTTGTCGTAAAAATCTATTACGCCGGATGTACCATCGTTAAATTCAATAAATACTTTATAACCTTCTTTTAATTCAGATTTTACAACCCAAACAAAAAAGGAAGGATCATGAATTTGCCTTGAAAAATAAACGCCGCTATCAAAGTACGGTGTCAGATATGCTTTTTTCTAGGGGTGTCCAAGAAGTAAGAAATAACCACGGAGGACACGGAGTTTTGATACGAAATCTTATCTTCCTCCGTGAAAAAAGTGCGCAACCCACAAAGATACAAAGAACACAAAGGGGAGCAGCGCAAAAATCCCGCTCCTTGATTAAAATAATAGATAACAAATAACAAACCTTTCCCTCTTTGTTACCTGTTACCTGTTATTTGTTACTTGTGTTCGCTATTCCCATCCCCCCACGGAGCCGCTTGTTGCCTTTGCGGGCTACTGTTACGGCGGCGGCGTAGTGGATGTATTAAACGCTATTCGGTATGTGCCGCTGCCTGATGAATTGTAAGGCCAAACCCGTATATAGTACTCCTGCCCGCTCGTTACCGTTAGAGAAGTATATCTTGTACTACTAGATAAACTTGTCTGGCTTCCAACCGTAGTACCGCTTGAGTCATAAACCTGAACATACAGATAGTTCAGCGTCCCGAAACCGGCGTGTATGTACTGCGTAGAAGCGGTTGCGGTGAACTTGAACCATTGGTCGCCGCCAGATGTGGTAATATTGCCGTCGGCCCAGGTATTATCTGTAAGTGAGGTTGTAGTAGTTCCTGGCGGATTTAATGTTGTATTAATCGCTATCTTGTATGTGCCGCTGCCTGATGAATTGGAAGGCCAAACCCGAATATAGTACTCCTGCCCGCCCGTTACCGTTCGGGAGTCATATTTAGTACTACCATATAAATATCTCTGGCTTCCCACTGCAGTGCCGCTTGAATCATACACATTGACATACAGATCAGTCAACGTACCGAAACTGACGTGTATGTACTGCGTAGAAGCGGTTGCGGTAAATTTGAACCATTGATCGCCGTTTGATGTTGGAATATTACCGTCAGCCCAATTATTGGTTGTAAGTGTAACAGGATTGAGCTCCCATCCCCCCGCCGTTCCGAACACACTCGAATCAAGATTAACTGTGGGTCCGGCGGTAGTTTCGCGGCGTTTGACAGGGCTGTTATCTACATACACCGCATGCCCCTGATTATTCTGCACAACACCGGAACTATACTTTACCACATTGCCGTTTACCGTATCGCTGGCATAGCCCGTAATGGTTCCGCCGCCTGACTTGGTAAAGGTTCCGCCGCTCACATACACCCCGCCGCCGTAGGCGGAGGCGGTATTGCCGGAGATTGTCCCGCCGCTCATGGTGAAGGTTCCGTTGGTGGTTACATACACCCCGCCGCCGTAGTAGGAGGCGGTATTGCCGGAGATTTCTCCACCATTCATGGTGAAGGTTCCGTTGGTGGTTACATACACCCCGCCGCCGCTGTTATAGGCAGTATTACCTGAGATTTTCCCGCCTTGCATCGTGAAACTGGCATTAGTTCCTGACAACGCCACCCCGCCGGCACCGCCTCCGCCTATGTTGTTGGAGGTATTACCGGAAATAACAGCGTTTTCGCTCATGATAAAAGTTCCGTTTTCATCCACATGCACACCACCTGAATTAAGAGCGTTATTGCCGGAGATAATAGCGTTTCCGCTCATGGTGAAGGACCCATTCCTTAAATAAACACCTCCGCCATTTTGAATCGTACCGCCACTGAAAGAGTTATCGGAGATTTGTCCGCCTGTCATGGTGAAGGTTCCAGAACAAGATACTCCACCGCCGCCGAAGAAGTTGTTGTTGTCCCCGGTGGCGGTATTACCGGAGATTTCACCACCATTCATTGTTAATGTTCCGCTGCTACTAATCTTTACCCCGCCGCCGTTGGAGGCTTTACCACCAGTAATCTTCGCTCCGTTATTGATAATCAAGTTTCCACTAAGATACACAATACCACCGGTATTTGTGCTTCGGCCAACAAGGGTAATATTTTCATCAAGGGTAAAGGTAACTCCGGAGTTAACGGTAAATAAAGTTCCATCTCCGCTACGAGTTATTTTTCTTTCACTGCCGTATCCTAATAAGGTAACCCCCACTGTTTTACCGGAATAACTTAAGGTTTGGGGTGAAGAACTTTCATCCGCTCCAAGAACAATGAAAAATTCATCGCCGGTAACGGCGTTGGATGAAATGTATGTCAGCGAATCTGCGAGATTCTGCGTGCCTATTTTTACCGCTCCCCTGTACAATCCCGGTGTTCCGCCCGCCGCTTGATTCGCGTCCGGCCCGTACCCTGAAACGCCGTTGGCGTTCTTTGCCCTAAGGCGTACATAATAAGTCGTGCCGTTAGTTAATCCGCTTATTATCGCCGTTGTTCCGGCAGTGGTTGCCGCAAGCGTTGTAGGAGTACTGCTTGTCCCATAATACACTTCATATTCATCCGCTCCGGCCGCTTGTGTCCATGTTACCTGTAACAGTTTTGGACCGGGGCTTAATATCGGCGCTCCCGGCACAGCAATAGGCTTGCCGCTTACAACCGTGCTTGCGTTACTTGTTCCGGTGGTATTCTTGCCCTTTACCCACACATAGTACGTTGTCCCGTTTGTAAGACTGCTCATTGTAACCGTTGTTGTTGAAACTGTTTGTGAAGGGCTTGCCGGTATTGAGTCACTGGTATTACGGTATACTTCATATTGATCCGCTCCGACAGCCGCCGTCCAACTTGCCGTTAGTTGACCATTGCCGGAAACAAGCGTTACCGTTCCTATGTCGCCAATGGGCTTCGCGCTTACAACCGCGCTTACACTGCCGGTTCCGGTAGTGTTTTTCCCCTTAACCCACACATAGTACGTTGTCCCGTTGGTAAGACCGCTGATTGTCGCCGTCGTTGTTGAAACAGTTTGCGAAGGGCTTGCCGGTATTGAGTTGGTTGTGCGGTAATACACTTCATATTGCTCCGCGCCTGTAACGGCTGACCAACTTGCGGTTATCTGACCATTACCCAATACAAGCGTAACCGTCCCCATGTTTCCAAGAGGCTTACCGCTAACTGCCGCGCTTACATTGCCCGCGCCGTTGGCGTTTTTCGGCTTAACCCACACATAATACGTAGTCCCATTGGTCAAACCTGTAATCGTAACAGTATTTGTTGTAACCGTCTGCGAAGCACTAGCCGGAATTGAGTTGGAGGTATTGTAATACACATAATACTCATCCGCTCCGGCAACTGCGGTCCAGTTCGCCGTCAATTGACCGTTGCCCAAAACAAGCGTTACCGCTCCCATGTTGCCGATGGGTTTGCCGCTTGCCATCGGGCTTGCCCCGCTGGTTCCGTTGGCGTTTACCGCCTTCACCCAGAAATTATACGTCGTACCGTTATTTAACCCGGTAATTGTTTTATTCAGCTCGGTAACCTTTGTAAATGAAGGCGCGGCGGGTATTGACGCTGTCGCGCTGTAATATATATCGTAACTGCTCGCTCCCGGCACCGCAGACCAGCTTATCGTAATCTCCTGATTTCCCGCTCCGACCATTAAACTGCCCGGCGTCGCCATCGGTACTCCGCTTACAACTGTGTTTACATTGCCCGCGCCGTTGGCGTTCTTCGGCTTTATCCACACATAGTACGTACTACCGTTTGTCAAACCGGTAATTGTTACCGTGGTCGTTGAAACTGTCTGCGCGGAACTGTCCGGAATTGAATCGCTATTATTGTAGTACACTTCATATTGTTCCGCTCCCGCGACCGCAGTCCAGTTTGCCGTTAATTGCCCGTTGCCCGAAATAAGCGCGACCGTCCCCATGTTGCCGACAGGCCTCGCGCTCGCGGCGGGGCTTGTCGCTCCTGTCCCCGTCGCGTTCTTTCCGCGTACCCACACGTTGTACGTCGTGCCGTTGACCAGCCCGCCTATTGCCGCCGACGTGGCCGTAACCGTCTGCGCCGCGCCCGCCGGCGGGTTTATTCCCGTCCCGCAGAATACGTCGTATTGATCCGCTCCCGCTATCGCCGTCCATGTTACGGCTAACTGTCCGCTGCTAGCGGTCACCGTCGGTACTGTCGCGTTCGCGATAGGCTTGCCGTTCGCGGCGGGGCTGAACCCGCTCGCGCCTATGTTGTTCTTCGCCTTTATCCACACATAATACGCAGTCCCGTTGGTCAAACCGTATACCGACGCGGAAAGCGATGTCGTCACGTCAGAGCCGTTCTTCACCGCCGACGCGGTATTGTTATCGTTGCCAAGCCACACCTCGTACGATGTCGCCCCTTCCACGGCGGTCCACGTTATGTTTATCTGCCCGTTGCCGGTGGTAATCGAAGGAACGGAAGGAGACCGCGGCCTGTCGTTAAACGCCGAAGGGGTCCCCGTCGCCATCGGGCTGAAATTGCTCACGCCCACGGAGTTCTTCGCCTTTATCCACACGTAATACTGAGTTCCGTTGGTTAATCCCGTAATTACGGCGGACAACACCTCGACACCGTCGCGGCTCTTTGTCGCTATCACGGGGTTGGTTGAAGTTCCCGCCCAGACTTCGTAGCTCTCGGCCCCTTCCACGGCCTGCCAGCTTAAGGTAAGCTGCCCGCTTCCCGCAATTACCGAGGGCGCGTCCTGCGGCACGGGCGGAGTCGCCGCGTAAGCCGAAGGAGTCCCGCTCGCAATCGGGCTTAACCCGCTTACGCCCAAATTGTTTTTCGCCTTTATCCAAATGTAATACGTCGCGTCGTTGGTAAGGGAGTTAAGCGTTACCGCAGTGCCGGTAATGTCCCCGCCCTTTTTCTCGGCGCCCGCCTGATTGTTCGTCTGCCCCATCCACAGTTCGTAGGACAGCGCGCCCTCAACAGCGGGCCAGCTTATGTTCAGCGACCTTGTGCCGGGCGTAGCGGCGGGTTGGGAAGGCGTCTCGGGCAGGACGATAAACGCCGACGGTTTCGCGCTTACGGCGGGGCTGAACCCGCTCGTCCCAATAATGTTATTCGCCTTCAGCCACGCGTAATATACCGTCTCGTTGGCAAGCCCCGATATGACCGTTTCCGTTATTCCGTTCGGAATGTCGTCCCCGTATTTTTGCGCCTGCGCGGAATTATCGCTCGTCCCCAGCCATACCTCGTAAGAGCCCGCCAGCTCGACGGCGTTCCATGACAGTTTTATTTCGCGGCTTCCCGCCGTTACTGCGGGCCTTGAAGGGGCGGAGGGAATGGAGGTCGGAACTTTCGGAGTGCCGGATTCGGGTGGGCTGAACTCGCTTTCCCCAAAGCCGTTTACGGAACGCACCCATATATAATAAATTTGATTGTTTTCAAGGTTTTCGATTACCGCGCCGGTCTTGTCGGTGGCGATTTCATATGCGGGCAGTCTTGCCGCTGTCGTATTGATAAACACCTCGTAGGAGTCGGCCCCGCCGCATTGTTCCCAGCTTACCGCGAGCTGGCCTATTCCCGGTACTATCACCAGCTTTTCAGGCGCCGCGGGTATTTCGCCGAACGGCCACGGTATGCCCAAACCGGACGGGCTGAATTCGCTCGCGGTCAAACTGTTTACCGCCTTTATCCACATGTAGTAAGGCGTCTTGTTCGTAAGCCCCGAGAAAACCGCCGTGGTTCCCATGACCGTCTTTTCGGGCAGGGCGGGCGGCTGCCGCGTCTCGCTTAAGTACGCTTCATAATTTTCAGCGCCCTGGACGGCGGTCCAGCGCAGGGTTAGCAGGCCGTCCCCCTCCGTCACGACGGGGGCTAATGGGGCGGCAAGGTGCGCGTCGCCGGGGATTAGGCCGGCGGCGTTTCCCAGTTTCAATTCAAGTTCCGTTATAAGCGTGACGGCGCCGTCGAATATGAAGCTGTACAGCCGTCCCGCGTCAAAACTTACTATGGAGCCGGAGAACGATATGAAATCCGCGCCTACAAGCAGTTGGTAGGGGGACGCGGCCCCGGGGTTTATCGTATACTGCGCCCTGTCCCCGCTGTTTATCAGCGAGTCGGAGAAATTGTCGGACGGTATTATGCTGGTCTCCCCCCTGACCAGCTTGAAAGGAAACGAAGAGTTGTTTTGTATTAGCAGGTAACACTTGTCGGAAAACGGGTCCTCGGAAGAGGAAACCGTTTCATCAAGGCGCGGTATGTTTACGGTCGTCGTCACGCCCTCGTCCACGCGTACCGTCTTCTGGTCTTTTCCTATTTCCCTGGGAACGTAGTTCAGGACAAAGCCGTTAATCCCTTTCCAGTTGACGGAATACGAAAAGTAGAAGGGCACGGAGGCGGCGGGGGTCCACCCGAATTTTTCTGAAACGTCGCCGGAGGGGACCGCGACGAGTTTGTCCTCTTCCCGTCTGCGGTAATCCGTAAAAACGGAAGCGGGGCTGATTCCATGGGTGTTGTCAAAAACTATGGCCGTGTCCTGCGGGTTGGCGGGCTTTTGTTTAGGATGGTTGCTTGCCGGATCGGGGCAGGAGGTTAAAAGGCCAATTATCGTCGCAATGATTAGAAACCGCTTTACCATAGTCATAGAAGATTCCTTGTAATCGAAAAATTGCATTTATTCAAAAATTTTAGTTTATGAACAAACCCTTATTAATAGAAAAAACTTATAGGGACGTAATAATGTCTGATTATTAATAATATACATAATTATGCGCTTTTTCAAGGTGTTTATGATGAATTTATGTTATTTTTAAAATATATGTCCGATTTTTCCAGCGCTTGTGTTATAATGTATATTATTTGAGGTAATACAAATGGACAGCGCAATCAATAAAGCCTATGAGCGGCTTAATTTTGTTACGCAGGACAAGGAGTTTTTAAGAAACTACCATTTTAAAATTAACCCGGGTACTACGAGTTGTTCTGGAAAAAACCCAGTTCTGGAATTTAAAAATAACCCTTGACCGAGTTGCCGTCATATATTTAAATTTAAATAGGAGTAAAAGGATGACCGGCTGGGATATTTTGAACGAAATAATGAAGAACCTTCCCCCTATAGTAGCGATGCTGTTTCTTTTAACAGCGGGGATAATCTTTGCTATAGGCTTTTTCCGGCATGGCGTTAATTTTATCAAATACGGTTTCAAACAGATTGTTTTGGATGCTTTGCTTGAAAAGCGTTTTAATGGTTTTGAAAAACATTTTGACAAGCTGGAGGCCAGAATTGAAGCCATAGAAACCAATCACTTTGGACACCTTAAAAACTACCTAGCTATTTTGAACGGCGTTTTACTTGACAAACAAATCATTGACAATGAAACAAAGGCGCGGCTGGATAACGAGCTTCGTGGTATGTAATATAACAGATAACAGGTAACAAGTAACAGGTAACAAAAAACCTTTCCCTCTTTGTTACCTGTTACTTGTATCCGCTATTGCCATCCCCCCGCCGCGCCGCTCTTTTCAGAATCAAGATTAACCCCCGGTCCCGCGGTAGTTTCCCTGCGCATGACAGGGCTGGAATCTATATACACCGCATGGCCCCTGTTGCTCTGAGCAACGCCGGAACTGCTCTTCACCGCATTGCCGTTTAACGTATCACTGGCATAGCCCGTAATAATCCCGCCTGTTTTGATAAAGGATTCGTAAGGGGCTCCTTTCCCGGTCCAGCACCACACTCCGCCACCGTAGGTAGAGGCAGTGTTACCGGAGATTTCCCCGCCGTCTATGACGAAGTTACCACCCATATTATATACACCGCCGCCGGAAGTGGCGGTATTGCCGGAGATTTTCCCGCCATCCATGGAAAAGTTTCCGTTGAACAACCACACTCCACCGCCGGAAACAGCCTTATTGCCGAATATTTTCCCGTTGTTCATGGTGAAGTTTGCGACGTTGCTGCTTGTATTGCTTATATACACACCACCGCCTTGATCGGAGCTAGTGTTGCCGGAGATTTCCCCACCGTCCATGGAAAAGTCTACGTTGTACAAATACACCCCGCCGCCGCCGCCAGAGTTGTTGCCGGAAATTAATCCGCCATTCATGGAAAAGTTTCCGTTGGACATGTACACCCCACCGCCGGTGCCGGAACTGGTGTTGCCGGAGATTTTTCCGCCATCCATGGAAAAGTTTACGTTGTACATAGAAACCCCGCCGCCGTTGGATGAGGAGGTGTTGCCGGAAATTAATCCGCCATTCATGGAAAAGGTTCCTCCGGTTGACGAAAACCTCACACCTCCTCCGGTATTGCCGGAAATTTCCCCGCCCTTCATCGAGAAAGTTCCGGTTAATAAATTCACCCCGCTGCCGCTATTACCGGATATTTCCCCGCCATTCATGGTGAAAGTGTTTCCGGTACTGAAAAACACCCCGCCGCCATAGGAGGATGTGGAAGTGTTACCGGAGATTTCTCCGTCATTCATCGTGAAGGTTCCGCTGGTCATATGCACACTGCCGGAATAGGAGTTAATTTTGCTGTCGAGCGTGTTGCCGGAGATTTTCCCGCTGTTCATGGTAAAACTTGTTCCGGACGTATACACCCCACTGCCAAAAAAGGAGGAGTTGACGGAGATTTCCCCGTTGCTCATAATAAAGGTTCCGCGGTTGTACACTCCGCCGCCGTAGTAGGAGGAGTTGCCGGAAATTTTTCCGCCGTTCATCGTAAAGATTCTGCCACCGCCCACATACACACCGCCGCCAGAGGTTGAGGTATCGGCGGAGTCAGAGGTATTGCCTGAGATTTCCCCGCCGTTCATAGTGAAGGTTCCGCCGTTCACACACACACCACCGCCATATGTATAATAGTTAGAGCCAAAAACGGTATTGCCTGAGATTTCCCCGCCGTTCATAGCGAAGGTTCCTCCGTCCACATACACACCGCCGCCAGCGGCACTTGATGTGGATGAAGTAATGGAAACGGCGGTATTGCCCGAGATTTCCCCGCCGTTCATGGTAAAGGTTCCGCCGTAAACATATACTCCGCCGCCGCAGACATAGTCGGAGCTAAAGGTATTGCCGGTGATTTTTGCGCCGTTATTAATAACCAGTTTCCCATTGTTAAGATACACAAGAGAACTATCATTTGCGCTAAGGCCCTTAATGGTTATTTTTTCATCAAGGGTGAGGGTAACGCCGGAATTAATGGTAAACAACCTCCCGTTTGTGTTAAGGGTTATCGTTCTCTCACTGCCGTATCCAAACAGGGTAATTTCCACGGTTTTGCCTAGATAATTAAGGTTAATAGGAGAGGCGGACTCGTCCGCTCCCAAAACTATATAAAAAATATCTTTGTTCACCGCGTTAGCTGAAATATAGTCGATGGAATTCGCAAAATTATATTCGCCGATTTTTTCCGCGCCCCGGTACAATCCCGGCGTCATTACGCCATTTGGGGTTCCGCTGACAACCGCGCTTGCGTTACCTGTGCCGTTGGCGTTTTTAGGTTTCACCCATACATAGGTCGTGTTGGTCAGGCCGCTGATTGTTGCCGTGGTTGTTGAAACGGTTTGCGCCGGGTCTGCCGGTATGGTATTGGCGGCGCTGTAATACACTTCATATTGATCAGCCCCGGCAACTGCCGTCCAGTTAAGCGTAAGTATCCCGCTTCCGCCGGCGCTTAGCGTTACGGTTCCGATATTCCCAATAGGTTTGCCGCTTGCCGCCGGGCTTGTCTCTCTGGTTCCATTGGCGTAAACCGCCTTTATCCAGAAATTATACCTTGTCCCGTTAGTCAGGCCGGTAATTGTTTTACTCAACCCGGTAATGGTATCCGTAGGCGTAAGAGGTATCGTGGTAGTGGTACTGTAATAAACTTCATAACTGCCCGCTCCCGGTACTGCCGTCCATGTAACCGTGATCTGCTGATTCCCCGCGCTGAGGTTCAAAGTGCTCATCGTTACCGTCGGTATCCCGTTTACAGCCGCGCCTGTGCCGCCCGCGCCGTTGGCGTTTATCGGTTTTACCCACGCATAGTAGGTTGTCCCGTTAGTCAGGCCGCTGATTGTTGCCTCGGTTTCTGTAACAGTCAGTGCCGGGCTTCCCGGTATGGAGTTTCCGGTACTGTAATACACCTCGTATTGATCCGCTCCGACAACCGCCGACCAGCTTAATGAAAGCTGTTCATTTCCCGCACTCACCGTAACCGCTCCCATATTTCCAATAGGCTTGCCGTTTGCCGCCGGGCTAAAGCCGCTTGCGCCCGCGGCGTTCTTGGCCTTTACCCAGACATAATAAACAGTACCGTTACTCAGTCCGCTGATTGTCGCGGAAAGCGAGGAGGTAATGTCTGCGCCACTTTTTGACGCGGACGCGGGATCGTCGGACGTTCCCAGCCACACTTCATAAGACGACGTTTCTTCCACTTCAATCCAACTCATGGTTAACATTCTGTCTCCGGCCCTTACTTTAGGTGGTGCGTCTGGAGTTTCGGGGACCGAGCGAATCTCGGCGACATTTTCCAGTTTTATTTCAATCTCGGAAACCAGCGAAACAGCGCTTTCAAAAACAAAGCTATACAAGTGCCCCGCTTCAAATTTGTCAATGCTTCCGGGAAAAGCGTGGTAGTCCGCCCCCACCAGCAGTTGGTAGGGAGAGGAGTCTCCCGGGTTGATCGTATACTGCGCCCTTTCCTCGCTGTTTACCAACGAGGCGGACGAATTGTCGGGTGTTATTATGCTGGTTCCCATGTGTAATTGAAACGAAAAAGACGAATTATTCTGTATTAATAGATAACTTTTATTGGAAAGCAGATCATCCGGCGAAGAAACTGTTTCATCAAGCTTGGGTATGGTGATATTGGTTTTCTTTTCGGCGGTTATGCGCACCAATTTCTGGTCTTTACCTACTTCGGCGGGAACGTAGTTCAAGTTGAATCCGTTAACGCCTTTCAGGTTAATTATATATAGAAAATAAAATGGAACCTTATCGCCGGGCGTCCACTCAATTTCTTCGGAAAGCCGTCCCGCCGGAATATCCGCTACTTTATCCTCATCCCGTCTGCGGTAATCCTCATAAACCGAAACGGCGCACATTCCCCTGGTATTGTCGAACACAATCGTTGTTCTTTTATCCGGATTATCAATTATATTATCCGGCCGCTTGCTGTCTGGCTCGGAGCATGACAGGACCAGCAGACCCATCATTAAAGCGATAATTGCCAATAATTTTTTCATTATTCCCATCTCCCGGCAGTGCCGCTTATGTTCGAATTCATTATATAGAAAAAACTTATAGGGACATAATAATGCCTAATTATTAATAATATACATAATTATGCACTTTTTCAAGTCATTTATGATGAATTTATGTTATTTTTAAAATATATGTCCGATTTTTCCAGCGCTTGTGTTATACTACCCCCATGTCCTTGAACTGGAAAGAAATCAACCTAATCCTCGAAGAACTCTCTCTTGAGGGCGCGCAGATTCAGAGCGCCGTACAAAGCGCGTTTGACGTGATAATTCTGCGCCTGCATAAAAAAGGGGAGACAAAGCAGTTGCTTGTTTCACTAAGTCCCGGCGCATGCAGACTGCATGAAACTTTCCGCGCCGTACCAAAAAGCGATAAACCCCTGCGTTTCGCGCAATTTTTGTCCTCAAAAATAGTAAACGGCTGGATAACGGAAGCGGCGCAGCTTGGAGACAACCGCATTGTGCGGATAACCGTTAAAAGAACAATATCCGCCGATGATGACGTGAGTTCCCCCCAAACCGCTATTTACAAACTGTACATCCGTATTTGGTCAAACGCGGCAAATTTTATCGTTACCGATGACAATGGCGTTGTGTTAGATGCCATGCGCCGCCTGCCCAAGCGCGGTGAAATCACTGGCGGGAATTATTCGCCAGAAAACATCGAAACAAAACCAGTCAAATTAAAACCCGATAGCGAGCATAACATTCGCTCTAATGACATCCGCGCCCGAGAAACACGCTCCCATGAAATTCGCTCGTATGAAATACGCACCCTCCCCGGCGAAGGCTCCTCCTTCAATAAAAAAATCGATGAGTTTTACGCCGCGCAGGGAGGTACTCTTTCACTTGAAGCGTTAAGGGAACAGGCAAGGAGAACCTGCGAAGGCAGTATTGGCAGAATCAGCGCGGCGCTTGATCGGCTAAGGGAAAAAGAAGCGTCTTTTACGGACGCGAACCGTCTTAAAAATTACGGTGATATTATTCTTTCAAATATCGCAAATATTAAACCGGACGATAAATGGCTGGAGACCCAGTATTGCGGTGAAAATATACGCATAGAACTTGAACCGCGCGTAAGCCCTTCTGCGCAGGCGCAGAAATACTATGAACAGTACCGTAAGGCGAAAAACGGGCTTGCGGATATTCAGAGGGAAATTAAAAGCGGAGAACGGGAACTTAAAGAAGTAACCGACAGATTAGAACGGTTGTTATGCGAAACTAATCCATTGATTCTGGCGAAACTGCTAAAGTCAGGAGGCGGGGCGCGTGCTGGGGGAGCGTCTTCCGCGAAAAAGGAAAAGGCGCGTCCAGGACTTACCTTCAAACGCGGCGATTGGCTTATTATTGTAGGCAGGGATGCAAATGAAAACGATGAGTTATTGCGCCGTCATGTAAAGGGGAATGATCTGTGGCTCCACGCAAGGGATTATCACGGCTCCTATGTGTTCATAAAACAAAGGGCTGGAAAATCTGTTCCGCTGGACATTCTACTAGATGCCGGAAACCTTGCGATTTTTTATTCAAAAGGCAGAAATAACTGCGAAGGAGATTTATTTTACACCCACGTAAAATATTTAAGACGCGCCAAAAACGGACCAAAGGGACTTGTTATCCCAACTCAGGAAAAAAATCTCCATGTTAAAGTTGAAGAAGAGCGTCTGCGCTCTCTTGAAAACTGTAAGGTATTACAATAATTTGCTCTTCTCTTCCTTTGTGTCCTTTTCCTTCTTTGTGTTCTTTGTGAGAAATTTCTTTCGATTTTTTTTAACTTTTCTTGC
>Ga0268262_10004681_pt1 | contig 13994 bp, 11 predicted proteins | sample TergutNc150P3_FD_190354 | JGI IMG/M metagenome (GOLD analysis project Ga0268262, IMG submission 190354) | Nasutitermes corniger P3 segment gut microbial community from laboratory colony in Florida, USA - Nc150 P3 (SPAdes) (version 2) | ecosystem: Host-associated > Arthropoda: Insects >... | reverse complement strand
GGCGATGGTGCCGACCCGCTTGGAGAGGGCGTAGCGCTCGGAGTTTTTGTCCACGAAGGGGGTGATGTCGAAGTTTGCCATGGGAGCCTCCTGGATGTTAGATTTTAGTATTTTTGTGAGAGAACAGCCACTTCGCCCAGGGCAGCAGCCAAACCAGGCCCCCTGCCGCGTGATGCCCCAGGCCCTTGAAATACGTGCGCTTCACGTCCGCCCCGCGCGCTTGCAGGGCCTCGTAGAGCGGCTCGTTCACGTGCCGCTCGTCGCGGCCATAGCCCAGCCACAGGGGCGTGCGCGCCAGGGCGTCGTAGGCCTCATCGTCCAGGGAGCACTGGTATTTGCTTGCGCCCTTTTCGGGATTCTCCAGGCCTTGCAGCCAGGCCACGCTCGTCACGCAGGCGGTGTAGCGCCCCGGGTGGCGGCGGCATTCGATAATAGCCCCGCAGCCGCCCATGGAAGTGCCCGTGATGTAAACCCGCGTGCGATCCACGCGGGGCAGGCGCTCGATCGCCTCGCCCAGGGCCTCGCTGGCCTCGTCGGCATACGGGTCGCCCAGGCCGAACTGCGGCACAAGCATGTGGCATCGCCTGAACAGCAGCGGCAGCAGCAGCGCCGTCTCGCGCACGGCCTTCACGCCGTCGATGCCCCAGCTGCCCCCGCTACCCCCGCTGTGCAGGTAGACCACCAGCGGGTATGTTTTCTTTCCCTTTGGAGAGCGCAGGCTATAGCGGAACGGGTGCTTCCACACCGGCTTGACGGCCGCGAACCGCTTGTACCGCCAAAACCACCGCACCCGCCCTTCGGGGACCACGGCGGGCTCGGTCACGCCATCGCACAGGGCTTTGTCCGCGGCGGCCCAGGCGGCTTTGCGCTTGGGCCCGCGCTTGATCCTGCGCAGCAGCTTCCGGTTATAGCCCGGCTTGAACCTCTTGTGCGGCTCGAGCCCCGCGGCCGTGAGCTTGTAGGACATGCGCTTTTCGTCCCACACCAAGCCGTCAGGCAAGCCCAGCGCGGCGATCACCTCCCACAGGAGGGGCAGGCTCTCCTCGCCGAACGCCACCAGCGCCGCCCCCGGCTGGTACCCGAGCACCCGGAAGGGCGGCTCTAGCAGCCGCGCGATCGGCCCTTCGAGCTCCGATTCCCAAAACACAAGATGCGCGTAGTATGTCATAGCGTATTCCTCTATCCCAGGAAGTCCTTCAGGCGCTTGCTGCGGCTGGGGTGGCGCAGCTTGCGCAGGGCCTTGGCCTCGATCTGCCGTATGCGCTCGCGGGTGACGTTGAACTCCTTGCCCACCTCCTCCAGGGTGTGGGGGTGGCCGTCCTCCAGGCCGAAGCGCATGGCGAGCACCTTCTCCTCCCGGGTGGTGAGGGTTTTGAGCACCTCGCCCAGCTGCTCCTTGAGCAGCATCGCGCTGGCCCGGTCGGCCGGGGCGGGGGCGTCCTCGTCGGGGATGAAGTCGCCCAGGAGGCTGTCCTCCTCCTCGCCGATGGGGGTCTCGAGGGAGACGGGCTCCTGCGCCACGCGCATGATCTCGCGCACGCGCTGCACCTCCATCTCCAGGCGCTCGGCGATCTCCTCCACGGTGGGGTCGCGGCCGTTCTCGTGCAGGAGCTGCGTGTTGGCCTTCTTCACTTTATTGATGGTCTCGACCATATGGACGGGGATGCGGATCGTGCGGGCCTGGTCGGCGATGGCCCTCGTGATGGCCTGCCTGATCCACCACGTGGCATATGTGCTGAATTTGAAGCCCTTGGTGTAGTCGAACTTGTCCACGGCCTTGATGAGGCCGAGGTTCCCCTCCTGGATCAAATCCAGGAATTGCATTCCCCTGCCCACGTAGCGCTTGGCGATGCTCACCACCAGGCGCAGGTTGGCCTCGGCCAGGCGCTTTTTGGCGTAGGGGTCGTCGTCGGCGATGCGAATCGCCAATTCAATTTCTTCCTCGGGGGTGAGCAGGGGCACCCGGCCGATCTCCTTCAGGTATACCTTCACCGGGTCGTCGAGCAGCTGGTTCTTGTCGTCCACCGCGAGGCTCACGTCGGCCTCCTTGGGCGGCTCCAGGTCGAAGTCCAGGGTGAGGTCGGCGAAGTCGTCGATGATCTCGATGCCCTGCTTCTCCAGTGTCTCGTAGAGCCTGTCCAGCTCCTCCAGGTCCACGGCGTTGTCCAGGAACACCGCGTCGATCTCCTGCGCCGTGACCTTGCCGGTGGCCACCCCCTTGTCGATGAGGGCCTTCACTGTGCTTGCGTTGCTTTTCTTCTCGTCCATCATGCATCCTCCGTATTGTCAGTCGATTTGGCGGCCAGGGCCGCTCTGTAAAACTCATATCCATCCAGGTGCGCGCCCTGGGAATACAGGTAGCGCTTGCGGTAATCGACGGAGCCAATGTCCTCCAGCAGCGCCAGGCCGCAGCCCCGCAGCAGGGCGGGCAGCTCCTCCGGCAGGATGCCGTAGGTCCAGGGCTCCCCCTGCTTTTTCAGCAGCTTCGATACCCCCGATTTCACGTGCGCCGCGGGGGAATCGATGGCGTCGCGGTGCACATAGGTGAAGGCCAGCAGCGTGCCCGGCGCGAGGGAGCCGATATAGCGCAGCGTCTGCCGCACCGCCGCCTCGCTCAGGTAGTTGGTCACGCCCTCCCAGATAAAGAACGCCGGGCGCGCCTTGTCGAAGCCCGCGTCCTCCAGCACCCGCGCCAGGGATTGGCGGAGAAAGTCAATCTCCACATAACTCACATGGCCGCAATCGCAGGACGCCTTGCGCATCTTTTCCTTCTTCAGCCGCAGCGTGTTGGGGTGGTCCACCTCGAAGACACTGAGGCTTTTGAGCTCGTCCAGCCGGTACGCGCGGCTGTCGTAGCCCGCGCCCAGGATGACAACCTGCGCGCAGCCCTCCCGAATCCCCCGGCGGAGGAAGTCGTCGATGAGGCGGGTGCGGGCGACCCCGGAGGCCCGCGCGCCGGACCATACCGTGTCGAGCAGCCGCACGACGCCCTTCTGCACGCAGGCGAGCTTGGAGCCGTACACGACCGCCTTGAGCGCCGGGCTGAGGAAGCGCAGGGCGAGGGGGTCCTCGAAGAGGCGGCGCTCGCGGGGGTAGGTGGCTTCCAGGGCCCGGAACAGGGCCATGAACTGGGCGGTTTTGCTGGGCTTGCCGCTGTCGAGCGCTTTTTGCTTTTCTGGCATGGCCTTACTCCTTCTTTAGCTTTGCGAAAAGACCCCGGTAACCTTCCTCGTCCATCGCGTTGACGTTGATGTCCTTCGGCTTTTCGGACAGGAGCTTCCTTGCGCAGCCCTCGCACTCCTGCCAGGGGTTGGCGACGTCCTCGCACGAGAGCTTCATGCGCATGGCCTCGTCGAGCTCCTGCTGGGTCAGCGCGCCGGTGAGCAGCTCGGGCTCGACGCCCTGCCCGTTTTCCAGCCGGGCGAAGAGCTTTTCGGCGAGCTCGCGGTTAAACGGCGTTACAAAATCCCCCGGGGATAGTGTTTCCCGTAATTTTATGTAAAAATCCGGGTGGCGCAGCAGCAGGCCCAGCAGGCGCTCCTCGGCCCTGGCTGCCGCGGGGTGCAGGCCGCGCTGCGGGTCGAGCTTCACGCTCTGCGCGTCCTGCAGCTTCATGAGCTCGCGTTCCCGGTCGCGCTCCTGCCGGCGGCCGTCGCGTTTGCGGGCCTGCTCCGCCTGGGCGAGGATGGCCTCCTTGCCGACCCCAAGCTCCTCGGAGAGCCGCGAGGCGTAGATGTCGCGCTCGATGGCCGAGCAGCGGGCGAGGATTTTCACCGCCTCGCGCAGGTAATCGGCCTTGCCGGACGGCACGGACAAATCCAAATCCCCGCGCACGCGAAGCAGGGAAAACTCGATCTCGTTGGCCGCGCCCTCCAGCAGCTGGCGGTATTTTTCCGCGCCGTAGGTTTGGAGGATTTCATCCGGATCTTTTCCGCCGCTGAGCTTGAGGACGCGAAGCTTCAGATTGGTCTGGCCGAGGACCTCAAGGGCCCGTTGCGTGGCCCTTTGCCCTGCCTCGTCGGCGTCGTAGCTGAGCACGACCTCGTCGGCGTAGCGGGCGAGCAGCTGGGCCTGATCGCGCGTCAAGGCCGTGCCGAGGCAGGCCACCGCCTGGGGGAAGCCGTGCTGGTGCAGGGCGATGACGTCCATGTAGCCCTCGACCAAGATCAATCTGCCGTTGGCCGTGTTCTTGGCGAAGTTGAGGGCGTAGATGTCGCGGCCCTTCTTATAGGCCAGGGTGTCGGAGGTGTTGATGTACTTGGGCTTGCTGTCGTCCAGCACGCGCCCGCCGAAGGCGATCACGTTGCCGCGCAGGTCCAGGATGGGGACCATGACGCGATGGCGGAAGCGGTCGAAATAGCTTGTCCGGCCGTTTTTGTCGCTGCGGGTGACGAGATTGGCGTCCACCAGCTCCTCGGGGGAATAGCCCTGCGCGCGCAGGTGGTCAAGGAGGTGGCTCCAGCCCTCGGGGGCATAGCCCAGGCCGAAATGCTTGACGAGCTGGGGGGTGAGCCTGCGCCTGTTCAGCCAGTAGTCCAGGCCGGGGGAGCCGGGCGTTTTTAATTGCCCATAGAAGAATTTGGCGGCCTCGCGGTTGGCGGACAAAATCCGCAGGCGGCGCTTGGCCAGGCCGTCGTCGTAGTTGTCCTCGGGCAGCTGCATGCCCACGCGCTGGCTGAGGGCCTTCACGGCCTCCACGTAGTCCAGGCGCTCCATGCGCATGAGGAAGGACACGGCGTCGCCCCCCGCGCCGCAGCCGAAGCAGTAAAACGAGTTGGACTCCGGGTAGACAGCGAAGGAGGGGGTCTTCTCGCTGTGGAAGGGGCACAGGCCCATGAGCGCCCGGCCCGACCGCCGCAGGTTGGGGACGTAGGGCGCGATGAGCTGCTCGATGTCCGCGCGCAGGCGGAGCTCTTGGAGATAACTGTCCGGGATGGGGATGGAAGACACCTCCTTTCGGGGGGATGGGAACGGGTAAGCTTTTAGTGGTGCGCAGCGCCGAGGGGGTGGTGCGGAGCACCCTTACACCCTCCCCCACCCCTTGGGCACAAAGCATTCCTCAAACGTGTGTACGGCAAACCTGTCCGTCATCCCGGCGATGTAGTCGGCCGCGGCGCGCTCGGGGCCCTCGGAATCGCGGATGTGGCGGTAGTCCCCGGGCAGCTTGTCCGCGCGGGTGGCGAAGTATTGGTAGAGCCAGGTGATCATGTCGATGGCCTTGGACTCCTCGCTCTTGCATACGGGGTTGGTGTAGACATGCTTGAACATGAAGGCGTGGAGGGAATCGAAGGCGGCGGCGGTTTCGCTGTCCAGGGCAATCTCCTCAACACTGTTGTGCACCGCCGAGAGCACAAGCATATTGATGCGCGCGCTCTTGGTTTTGCCGAGGGCCTGCTGGATGGCGGCTGGGATGTCGCCCTCGCTGAGCACGCCCGCGCGCACGGCGTCGTCGATGTCGTGGTTGATGTAGGCCACGCGGTCGGCCAGGCGCACGCACTGCCCCTCGAGGGTATCCGCCTGCGGGCCGTTGGTGTGGCGCTCGATGCCGTTGCGCACCGCGTGCGTGAGGTTGAGGCCCGCGCCGCCCTTTTCGAGCTTGTCCACCACGCGCAGGGACTGCTCGTAGTGGCGGAAGCCCGGGGGATAGGCGCTGTCCAGGGCGCGCTCGCCCGCGTGGCCGAAGGGCGTGTGGCCGAGGTCGTGCCCGAGGGCGATGGCCTCGGTGAGGTCCTCGTTGAGCCGCAGGGCGCGGGCGATGGTGCGGGCGATCTGCGCGACCTCCAGGGTATGGGTCAAACGCGTGCGATAATGATCCCCCTCGGGCGAGAGGAACACCTGGGTCTTGTGCTTCAGGCGGCGGAACGCGCTGCTATGGAGGATCCTGTCCCTGTCCCGCTGGAAGGCCGTGCGGATTTCGCAGTCCGGCTCGGCGCGGGAGCGCAGGGCCTCATCGGCGAAGGCGGCCCGGGGCGAGAGGATTTCGTGCTCCAATTGGCAGGCGGATTGGGCGATGGTCATGACGCGCCTCCCCTCTTCCCCCTGTTATACGCGCAAAAATCGAAATTTCCTGCAAGAAATTTTTAAATTAACTCTTTTATTTGTGCCGAAGATCATGTATAATACAAAGTAGTAAGGGGTGCGGAGGAGAACGGTGTGGAAAATACGGAGAAGCGCAGGGTGTGCCTGACCATCTGCGGGGTGGACTATGTCCTGCTGTGCGACAAGGACGACGAATACATGCGGGCGCTGGGCGCCGAGCTGAACGACACCATGGCCCGCACGCTGCGGGAAAACGGGCGGGTCTCCGCCACGCAGGCGGCCGTGCTGTGCGCCCTGCGCTACATGGACGAGGCCCGCGAGGCCCAGACCTCCGCGGAGAATTTGCGCACGCGGATACAGGAGTACCTGGAGGACGCCGCGCGGCTGAAGCGGGAAGCGGAGCATTGGCGGCACGAGGCCGAGCAGCTGCAGCGGGAGGCCGCGGAGCTGAAGCGGGGGAAAGGGTAATGCCCGCGCGGGCCTTCACCATTGGCACGGATTGGTTCACCGACGTGGACGACGCGGTGGCCATGCGGGTGTTCGCCCGGGCGCACAGGGCGGGGGCGATCCGCATCGCGGGCGTGTGCGCCAACGCGTGCGAAAAATACACCTGCGCCAGCCTGGACGCCTTTTTGTGCGGCGAGGGCCTGCCGGGGATCCCGCTGGGGGTGGATCACGGCGCGAAATTCCCCGGGCGGGGAAGGTATCAAAAGCGCATGGCGGGCCGGCCGGGCGCGTACAGGGCGAACGCGGATTGCGCGGACGCCGTGCGCCTCTACCGCGCGGCGCTGGCCGGGGCGCGGGAGCCCCTCGAGATGGCGGAAATCGGCTTTTGCCAGGTGCTGGCCAAACTGCTGGACAGCCCGCCGGACGAGATTTCTCCCCTGGGCGGGCGGGCGCTCCTAGCCGAGAAAGCAAAGCATCTCTGGGCGATGGCCGGGAAATGGGACGTCCCCGGCGGGGCGTACAACTATAATTTCGGCGTGACGCGGGAAAACACGCGGGCGGCGCACCGCTTCTACGAGAATTGCCCCGTGCCTGTGACCTTCCTGGGCCACGAGGTGGGCAGGGACGTCATTACGGGCGGCGTGCTGAAGGGGCGGGACGACCTGCTGGCGCGGGCGCTGCGCGACCACGGCTCGAAGCGCGGCCGCTCCTCCTGGGACCCCATGCTGGCCCTGCTGGCCGTCACGGGGGACCTGGAGGAGGCGGGCTACGCGGCGGTATACGGGCAGGCGAGGATCGACCCGAGGGACGGCAAATGCCGGTGGGAGCCGGACGCGGGCGGCATGCAGCGCTATGTGGTGAAAACACGGGAGGATGCCTTTTACCAAAAGACGATTGAGGAGATAATCAGTTGAAGCCCGAGCTCCTCGCCCCGGCCGGCAGCCCCGAAGCCCTCCTCGCGGCCATACGCTGCGGGGCCGACGCGGTATACCTCGGCGGCGGGGCGTTCAACGCGCGTGCGGGCGCGCGCAATTTTCCCGGCCCCGCCCTGGAGGACGCGGGCCGCCTGTGCGAATCGCACGGGGTGAAGCTCTATTTCACGCTGAATACCCTGCTCACCGACCGGGAGCTGCCGCGGGCCCTCGCCCTGGCGGGGGAGGCCGTGCGGGCCGGGGCGCAAGCCATCATCGTGCAGGACCTGGGGCTGCTGCGGCTGCTGCGCAGGGCCTACCCCGGGCTTTCGCTGCACGCCTCCACGCAGTGCTCGGTGCAGACGGCGGCGGGCATGGCCCTGCTGAAGGCGCTGGGCGCGGCGCGCTGCATCGTGCCGCGGGAGCTGACGCGCGCGGAATTGGCCGCCCTCGCCGATGCCGCGCCGCTGGAGCTGGAGGCCTTCGTGCACGGGGCGCTGTGCATGTCGGTATCGGGGCAGTGCCTGCTGAGCTTCGCCTTGGGCGGCCGCAGCGGCAACCGGGGCGCGTGCGCGCAGCCGTGCAGGCTACCGTTCTCAATTGACAATGAACAGATGTACACTGCGCCTTGCGCAGGGAACAATTATGCCCTGAGCCTGAAGGATTTGTCGCTGCTGGAGGAAGTTACGTCGCCGCCGCTGAGCCGCATGGCCGCGCTGAAGCTCGAGGGGCGGCAAAAGCGCCCGGAGTACGTGGCTGCGGCGGTGACGGCCTTCCGCCACGCCCTCGACGGGACGCCATCGCCCATCGATACGGAGGACCTGCGGCGGACGTTCAGCCGCTCTGGCTTTACGCAGGGGTATTTCCGGGCGCAGCGGGACAAGTCCATGTTCGGGACGAGGCGCAGGGAGGATGTGGCCACGCCGGAGACGCTGCGGCGGATGGCGGCGCTGTATGCGGAAGAGAGGGATATGACAAAAGATGCAACTCTTGCTGAAATACTCTTTGCCTCGGGCCATATCCCCGTAGGGCAGACCTTTGGTCGGCCGAACATTGCAATACAATGGTCTAATATAAGCGGCGATGTTCTCCGCTTCCTCTCCCACGAGCAAATCCCGAAAAGCTTGCCCGGGCCCGCGCAAATCTTCCTCCCCTGCGATACCCCGCCGGAGCTGCTCCGAAAGCACCGCGCGCAGGTGACGATCCCGGCGGGCGTGTTCGGGGATTCCGATAAGATTCTCGCGCAGCTGCGGCGGGCAAGGGAGGCCGGGGCGGCCTTCGCCATGGCGCAGACCCTCGACGGCGTCGCGCTGGCGCGGGAGGCCGGGCTTGTCCCAATCGCGGGGGAGGGCATGAACATCCTCAACAGCGCAAGCCTGGAGGCCCTGCAGGATATGGGCGTCGCGGGCGCGGTGCTCTCGGCGGAAATCACCCCCGCGCAGGCGAGGGACTTACAGGCGCAGATACCCGTCGGCGCGATGGTCTATGGCCGCCTGGCGCTGATGCTCTGCCGCAACTGCCCGGTGAAAGCGCGGCTTGGCTGCAAGGGGTGCGGCAACAGCAAAAGCCTGGTCGACCGCAGGGGCGCGGCCTTCCCCGTGCGGTGCGAAAACAACTGCGCGAAGGTGTATAACTCCCGCCCGCTCTGGCTGGCCGACGTGCAAAACAAACTGCCGGCGCTGGGCTTCCGGGTGTTCAGCTTCACAATCGAAAGCCGCGAGGAATGCGCTTCCGTTTTGCGGGCATATCATAACAAAGAGGCGTACCGGGGCGAGTTCACGCGGGGGTGGTGCAAGGGGTGAAGCGCGCGCCTTGACAACCCGCCGTTTTTGTGTTATAATATAATAGATATATTATTGGAAAAGCAAAGGTGATATACTCTATGGACGACCCAGGCGCGGCGCAAATCCTCGGGCGGGTATTGCTGCTGTTCGCGTTGATTTTGGTCAACGCGTTTTTTGCCATGAGCGAGATCGCGGTGATCTCCCTGAACGAAAACAAAATCGAGCGCATGGCCGCCGACGGCAGCCGCAAGGCCCGCCGCATCCGCACGCTGATGAAGAACTCCGGCCGCTTCCTGTCGATGATCCAGATCGGCGTGACATTGGCGGGCTTCCTGGCCTCAGCCGCCACGGCGAAGAGCTTCGGCGCTCCACTGGAAAAACTTTTGCTGAACATCCTGCCGGGGCGCATGGAGGGCCTGGCGGGTCCCGCCGTCACGGTGCTGCTGACGCTGGCCATCGCGTATGCCTCGCTGGTGCTGGGGGAGCTGGTGCCCAAGCGCCTGGCGCTGAAGTACCCCGAGCGCATCGCCCTGGGCGCGGCGGGGCTGCTGCGCCTGTGCGCGGGGGCGTTCCGCCCGCTGGTGTGGGCGGTATCCGCCTCGGCCAACGGGGTGCTGCGCCTGCTGGGCATCGACCCCAACGCGGCGGAAACCCCCGTCACCGAGGAGGAGATCCGTCTGCTGGTGGACGCCGGCGGCGAAAAGGGCGTCATCGAGGAGGCGCAGCAGGAGATGATCCACAACATCTTCGAGCTGGACGACCTGGACGCCGGGGACATCATGACCCACCGCACGGACATCATCGGCGTGGAGGCGGGCGAGCCCCTGGAGAACGCCGTGCAGGCCGCCATGCGGGAGGGCTGCTCCCGCCTGCCGGTGTTTGAGGACGACCTGGACAACATCATCGGCATGATCTACATCAAGGACCTGCTGGCCTACGTGGGCCGCGAGATGCCCGGCAAGACCCCGCGCGACGTGATGCGCGAGGCCCATTTCGTCCCGGAGAGCAAGCGCTGCGGCGAGCTGCTCAAGGAGATGACCGCGCGGCACATCCAGATCGCCGCGGTGGTGGACGAATACGGCGGTACGGCGGGCCTGGTGACCCTCGAGGACGTGCTCGAGGCCATTGTGGGCAGCATCCAGGACGAATATGACGACGAAGAAGAGGATATCTCCAAGATTGACGAGAGCACCTTCCTGCTCGACGGCGCAACAGCCGTGGAGGAGGTGGAGGAGCTCACCGGCGTGACGCTGCCCGAGGGCGACTACGACACCATCGCGGGCTTCGTCATCCGCGAGCTGGGGTATTTGCCACAGGCGGGGGAACGGCCCGAGGTGGAGTACAAGGGGCTGAAATTCACCGTGGAGGAGGTGGGGGACAGGCGCGTGGCGGTGATCAAGGTGGAGATCGGGGAGAAAGGAGAAGCATGACTTTTGATGTAAATCAAACGGAGTTTATTAGCGATTTTCAGCGCGAGGTGTGGAAGCTCGGCATCCGCGTCGTGCCGCTGGAGGTCTCCCTTGCCGATATCACCGACCCGGAGACGCGGGAGGGCTGCAAGCAGGTCTACCAATGTACGATGGAAATCCTGGCGGACATGTATCGCAACCCAACGGAATATCATACAGCACAGCCTTTGGATTACGTCCTATGGGTATTGATGTGGGCGACAGGGAAGCGCAGCGTGCCCGCCCATGTGAAAAAGCGAAAAGGCCTGTATGAGCAAATGCTCGAAAAAATGCGGCGCTTCGGATTTGTTTTTGACGGCGAGACTTTTGTAAATACGCGTTATCCCTTGTTCATGAAATACTGGTCTTTGCTGCCGGAGTGCCCGCAGTACTGCGATTTCCGTCCGCTTGCGCCGAACTACAAGCGCGCGAAGACCCTCGACGACCTGCTGCGCCCGCTGCCCGACCAGCTCAAGATATATTTTCATGAATTGTACGACTACGCGTTGGACAAAGGCGCAAAACGCATGGCATACAATCCATACAAGCCATATTGCTTTGTGCACAAGAAAAAGCATGTGCTTATTTTTGATAACATCGGCATGTTTGTGGCTGTGCCCTATATGAACCAATACACTTCGGGGGACGCCGTGGGGGAGCTGCGGCGGTTCGTCGAGATAGCGTAACAGCAGCCCGACGGCGGCGAGCTGGTTGCGTATATCCAACAGGAGATTGCCCTTTGCGGGCATTGCGGCAACGCGAATTGCAATGGCCGCACGGTGGAGGTCGCCGGGGTAACACGGCGGGCGGCGTGCTGCCGCACGGAGATTGGCAAGGCGCACCGGCCGGAGGAGGAACGCGGGTTGACTGAATATGATGTCGCCATGCTCAAGCGCATGATGGATGTGCGGATGGCGCAGACTGACGAAATTATATGAATGCGAGGCCCATTATGAAACGAATTATTTCCATCATTACCGCCCTGGCCCTGCTGTGCGCGGCCCTGCTCCTCCCCGGCTGCGACTGGTTCGCCGGCAGAAAGCCCGGCGTGCCCACCACCTACCCCTACGTGTTCGTCCACGGGCTCAATGGCTTCGGCGACGACACGGGCAGCCCGGTGTCCTATTGGGGGGGCACGGCCGGCGCGCTGCTGCCTGTGTTACAGGAGCAGGGCACTATGTGCTTCGCGCCCTCGGGGAACCCCGTGGGCTCCGCCTGGGACAGGGCCTGCGAGCTCTACGCCGCGCTGGCCGGGGGCGTGGTGGACTACGGCGCGGAGCACAGCGCCGCCCATCACCACGAGCAATTCGGCAAGGACTACGGCGAGCCGCTGTTCGCTGACTGGGGCACGGTGGACGCCAACGGCAACCTGCGCAAGGTCAACCTGATCGCCCACAGCTTCGGCGGGGCCACGGCGCGCATGCTGTGCGCGCTTCTGCAAAACGGCGCGCCGGAGGAGCTGACCTACAGCGGCCAGGCGCTCGCCTCCCCCCTGTTCACCGGCGGCAAGGGGGACTGGGTGTTCAGCCTGACGTGCCTGGCAGCGCCCCACAACGGCACCAGCCTGCTGACCATCTTCGATGTGAACCCCCTGCTGTCCGGGCTCGCCTCCATCCTGAGCGACGCGAGCCTGGACGGCGCGCTGTCCAAGCTGGGGTTCACGTGGGGGGGCATGGGGATCGGCGAGGTGCTGCGCGCCGCCAAGACCGCGGACACCGCCTACTACGACCTGAGCCTCACCGGGGCCAAGGAGGTCAACGCGCGCACGGGCAAGCTTTGCCCCGACACCTACCTGTTCTCCTACCCCGTGGCGGGCACCGACGCGCGGGGCAACCCCACGGACGACATGACCCCGCTCTACCGGCCACTGGGGAAGCTGATGGGGGGCTTCACCAGCCCGGAGAACGGCATCGACGACACATGGCGGCAAAATGACTGCCTGGTGAACACCATCTCCGCCACCTATCCCTTCGGGGAGCCGAACCACACCGTGGCCGACCCCGCCGTCCTGGCCGCCGCCGCCCTGGACCCCGCCACGTGGTATGTGATGCCCACCGTGCGTGGCGACCACGGGTCGGTCATCGGCTTAGGGCGCACCATGGAGCAAACCCTGCCGCTGTACGACGAGATCATTACGCGCGTGGATGCGCTGAGCCGGTGGGTGACGGGGTAATTCCTAGATAAAACACATAATCCCCTCCCTCTTTTGCAAACTAATCGCAGGAGGGAGGGCTTTTATTTTGTTCAGCCAAGACTTTGAAAAAAACCGCGCCGCCCTGCGCGATCTCTTGCGTGTCGACCGCAGCTTCGACATGCTCACCCGCGAGGTGCGCATGAACGGCAAGCGCGCGGAGCTCTATTTCGTGGACGGCATGGTGCAGGACGAAACCCTCGACAAAATCCTGGAGCTGCTATTACAGATGCCCGCCGACGCCTTTACCGAGCTGCGCACCGCGCAGGACTTCGCCGCCCACGCGGTGCCCTACGGGGAGATCGACGTGACCGGCGACGCGGCGGATTTCGCCACCTTCGTGCTCTCGGGCTGCGTGGGGCTGTTGCTCGAGGGCTATCCCGAGGCCGTGCTCGTCGACGTGCGCAGCTACCCCACCCGCCCCGTGACCGAGCCAGAAAACGACCGCGTGCTGCGCGGCCCCCGGGTGGGCTTCGTGGAGTCCCTGCTGGCCAACACGGCCATGCTGCGCAGACATCTCCGCGACCCGCGGCTCACCATGGAGCTCATCCGGGCGGGCGGGCGCTCCCACACGGACATCGTCCTGTGCTACCTGGAGGACAAGGCCGACCCGAAAATACTCGGCCGCCTGCGAAAAAAGTTGCAGGGCATCCAGATCAACACCCTCACCATGGGCGTGCAGAGTCTCACCGAATGCGTGACCCGCAAGCAGTGGTGGAACCCCTTCCCCCGCGCGCGCTACACCGAGCGGCCGGACACCGCGGCGGCGGGCGTGGCCGAGGGGCAAATTCTCCTGCTGATGGACAACTCCCCGGCAGCGATGGTGCTGCCCACGGGCATTTTGGACTTTTTGCAGGACACCAACGACTACTGCTTCCTGCCCGTCACCGGGACCTACCTGCGCTGGCTGCGGCTGCTGGTCTCGGTGGCGACGACGGTGCTCACGCCGCTGTGGTATCTGCTCGTCATGCACCCGGAAACCCTGCCCGCGTGGCTGCGCGACATCCGCATCCACGCGCCCATCGCCATGCCCGTGCTGGCGCAGCTGCTGCTCATCGAGGCGGTGGTGGGCACGCTGAAGCTGGCCTCCCTCAACACGCCCCCGGCCCTGAACGGCTCCTTCGCGGTGATCGGCGCGCTGGTGCTGGGGGAGTTCGCCGTGCGCAGCGAGCTG
>Ga0268262_10004680_pt1 | contig 13995 bp, 15 predicted proteins | sample TergutNc150P3_FD_190354 | JGI IMG/M metagenome (GOLD analysis project Ga0268262, IMG submission 190354) | Nasutitermes corniger P3 segment gut microbial community from laboratory colony in Florida, USA - Nc150 P3 (SPAdes) (version 2) | ecosystem: Host-associated > Arthropoda: Insects >... | reverse complement strand
AATTTAATAAGGGAGTATATAAAAGATTTTGAGGTGGAAATTTTAACATATAATGCAGGACATTATTTGCATAATATTTTTCCAGATGATATATCAAATAAAAGTAAAATATTTATAAAGAATATAATAAAATAATGGTGTACGCCCGTACTGCACTTAAAAGTAGTTATGCGAAATCCAGACCGACATTATTGACAAATTTGTCAAATTATGTAATAATAAAATATGGATAATTATTGTATTAAAATATATAAGGCAACAGAAGAAAATATTGATGATATGACCTGTATATTTAATGATTCAATTAAAATATTTCCTTCAAATATAAGAAGAGATTCTGACAGGAACCAACTTTCTGATGTTTTTAATTCAAATAATGTTTTTATTATTGAAAGAATGGACATTTCAAAAAAAATTGGATGGATAGCTTATAAAATAAATAAAAATCATGTATTTATTTCTGGATTATATGTTTTAATAGATGAACAACATAAAGGTATTGGAACAAAAATATTGAATTATTGTATTAATACATTATGGAAGAATAATTTTAAAATAATAACATTGAATGCATTAAAATGTGCACCTTGGTCAATAGAATTTTATAAAAAAAATAGCTTTTTAATTTATGATGAAACAATTGAATATGGAAAAGATTTAATGTTTCTAAAGACAGAAGAAATAAAGGATTGGGAAATTATTATGTATAAATATTTAAATAAATAAAAAACGGTCTGGACTTCGCATAACAGGTCTGTAACTGCTTCGCCGCCTTACGGCGGCTCGGGCTACGAAAAACCGTGTTCGGGCTGCGCCCTCTGCACGGTTTTTATCCGCCACATTTTTTTGCGCCCGTAAAAATGCTACGCATTTTTCCTTATCGGGCGCAAAAAAACGTCACTTACCGCCGGAACGTTATATGCCATCTGTCCTATGGTTTATTCGGAAGGATAAAAAGATATATGAAATAATTGATATTTAAAAAAATATTCTCTATAATTGAGCATTACATTTATAAGGAGTTTGCATTATGGTTTATATTATAATCTACGGCATAAGTTGGATTTTAACATTTATTTATAATCATTTTAATCAATCGTCAGGTTTTATTTACAATGCATGTTTGGTACAATTAGTTTTCACAGTTGGTTTTTTCGGAATATTTAATTTTATAGGTCATGTTATTATGAGAGAAAAAGTTGCACGATCTATTGGTTGGATATCTAATGGTTTTCAAATAGAACTTGGGATAGTTTCTTTGGGTATAGGAATTTCCGGAATTATGTGTTATTGGTTTAGGGACGGATTTTGGACAGCGGCAATTATCCCTTTTTCGATCTTTTTGTTTGGAGCGGCCATTTTGCATATAAAAGAAATTATAAAATTAAAGAATTTTAATTCCGGAAATGTTGTAATAATTTTACCGGATATTATAATGCCCTTAACAATAATTGTTTTATTATTTCTTAAATATTATATGGTAGATGGAATATAAAATTTATTAATAAATAGAATACGAACAAACGGCACATAACAGGTCATTATATGCAAACCACCGGAACGTTAAGCGCAAGTTTATTGCGGAGAAGGGCTAATAATTATTAGACTCCTCGCAATAATAGCGCAGCATGCCCGCAAATTCAATCCGTGTTATTTCTCCTTTAGGAATGAAAAGGTTATCCGGACAGCGGAATATCATTTGCCTCATGAGCTTTTTCGCCGCTTCTCTTGCCCATTTACTTATCTTGTCCGCATCCGCGGGTTCAATTTCAAGGAGAACGTCCGGAGGAACAACTCCGGATAACCGTTGATAATTATAGAATGCGGCGGCCGTTTCCTCGCGGGTGATTTTGCGGTCAGGCGCAAATTTGCCGCCGCCGTTATAATCAAATATAATACCGTTAGCCGCCGCCCACTTTACCGCGTCGTAATACCGGTTACCGGCGTCCAAGTCGTTAAACGGGTTGGAAAATCCGCTCGCGTCCGGGCTGCCTGCCATGCGGTAAAAAGACACGGCCGCCATGCAGCGCGTCAGCGCCGTATCCGGGCTAAACAGCATGGGCGAGTCGCTCGTGCCGGTCATAAATCCGTTTTTGAATACGTATTCCACGCCGCTATTCACATACTCATAAAGCTCCACGTCGGTAAAAGGGCTTGGCCTGTGAACCGTAATTTCATCGGTATCTTTTGTTACGGCGTAATAGAGCAGTTTGCTTCTGTATAAATAACCGTACTTGGACATTTCCCAATAGTATTTCTCCGGGGAAATGCCGGGACCTGTTGCGGGAATAATTTCCGAGTAAGTCCCCCCGTATTTTTGCGACCATCTGCCGTTGTCAAGCTGCACCAAAAAATGAAAATCAAAATTACGCGCGTTTTCGCTTAACGGTTGATCTTCTGTGGCGTAACAGCCCGCACGCAACACGATACGGTATTCCTTCGCGGGATTTATGGAAGAATCGAAGCCGTCTATTCTGCGTAATTTTGACACGCGAAGCGCCTCTTTGTGTTCTTCGACATATTTTTCAAACAAGCCGCCGATAAAGTCGACGACCCCGTCCTCGCCCGATTCAGATAAAACGCGGTTTACTTCGCGGTAATTGCTGCCGAGGTCGTCAAGAAGAATCGGGACGCTGTCCCTTAGCGCGTAGGCAAGGCAGTTCGCGTTTACGGTATCATCCAGCCTGCCTTCTTCGGGCACACGGGTGAAGCCGAATTTGCCGTACCCGCTCGGGCGTCTGCCAACGCGGCCGCTCACTTTTAGATACGGCTTGTTTTCATCGCTGTTGTACATATCGGCGAATACGCCCTGCGCTTCACCCGCAAGAGGGAACAGCGCGAACCCGAAGTTTTTAATATCCGCGCGCGCCCATGCTTTTACAATTTCAGTCACTGAAACGCTGACCCAGCCGTCATCCTCAGGCTGCAGAGCCGCGGCCTTCAATACATTGTTGTCCACAAGCGCTTTCGCTTCCGCAAACGTCGGCTTGTACAGCGTCCAGCGTCCGCTAACGGTTCCAATGAGCAGTTTTTTCGGCGGCGCGTTATCCGCGGCGTACAGAAACAGTTTCGCTTCGGTAATTTCATTCGCAAAAAAATCAACGCCGAGAGGAACGCGCACAAACGAGAATATTTCCCCGCCAAAGGCTGTTTTTTCAACGCGCATCATTCCCGCTTCAATATCTATGCCGCAGGAGTTTTCCGGAATTTCGTCATTGAAAGAGGCGGTGACGGCGCCGGCCCATGCCGTTGTTTGTAAAGTTTTCGCGCAGGCGGCCAATATAAATGCGCCAAGCGGCACAATTACGAAAATTATCAACATAAATATTTTATTTTTGATTTTCATGATTTTCGCATCCTTATAAAATTTTTGGAGAAAAGAACGGTACGGCACATAGTTAGTATATCAGAATTTTGCCTTTATATTAATATATAAATTAACATATTATTACGATTGGAAAAAAAGTTCACGGTTAAAAATCTTCCGGTTTAAACCATGAATAAAACCTTCCTGATTCGGGTGTAAATTTAAGAAGGCAAAAATCAGGATCAGCGTGCGATTTTTCAGGATATGCGTTCTTAAATTTATTTTGCCAATATTTTTTCTTAAGTGAAAGATCGGAAACTATTTCCATTTTACCTTTAAGCATACAACCTTTCCAAATCAATTTGCGAGTATAAAAATAAACGCAAGCTTTAGAATTTTTTGCCGTTTCAGCGGCAAATTTTGACGATGTGTTTGTACAAAAATAAATTTCATTTATTGATTCTCTGTACTTGCCGGGAACCACCGCTTTGGTATGCGGATAACCGTCCGTTCCAATACAAGTGATAATAAATGTGTTAACGCTTTTGAATAATTTTTCTGCTTTTTGTCTTACCGTCATTATATTCCTCCTTCAGTATTTAATCATAATATACATGCTTTAACTATCTTAAGTTTACAAGTATATATTATTCTTTAATAATTGACATTAATTTCTCCATAAATTTATCCGCCGCGCCTTCGTCAACCGTTTCTTTTTCCGCTTCATGTATCTTAATCAAATCCTTGGGGATTTCATCTATAAACGGGGAAGGGGAGCAGTCCCTGGAACTCTGGAGAGCGCGGCGTTTTTGACAGCTTGTTATGTACAATTTTTCACGCGCCCTTGTGATTGCGACATAAAAGAGACGGCGTTCTTCTTCTATGCTTCCGGCTTCGTCTTCATTGTCCTCGCCGATGCTTTTCTCGTGGGGGATAAGCCCCTCTTCGGCGCCGGCGATAAAAACTACGGGGAACTCAAGGCCTTTTGCGGCGTGAATCGTCATCAGGTTGACTTTGCCTTCATTGTCATCTTCGCCGTCGTCTCTTGTGATTAGGCTGATCCTGTTAAGCCATGCGTAAAGTCCGGGCTCAAGGTTGTCGGGGTCTGTTTCCCAGTTATTTATCATTCTTATAAAATATTCAATATTGCCGTATTTCCACCTTGCTTTTTTTTCGTCTTTTCCGTGTTCAAGGACAAGGTAACTCCAGTAATCAATATTGTCAACTAACGTACGCGCGCACTGCGAAAGCGACCAGGGTTTGCCGTCTTTTGTTTCACGTTCAAGAAAAAGAGCGCGAAAGTTTTCTATCATTGCGGAGAATTCTTCAAGTTCGGTCGCTGCTTTTTTGTCCTGAAAAAGCCCCTGCTGTCCCTGTGAGCGCGCGTAATTTAAACGTGAAATAGAATCCCAAAGGCTGATGTGGTTCTTCTTTGCGATTTCGTTTAACGAGGCGATCGATGTCTTTCCAATCCCCCTTCGCGGAGTGTTGATAATGCGTAAAAGGCTTACGTCGTCGTCGGGATTGGCTATTACGCGCAAATAGGAAATAATATCCTTTATTTCTTTCCGCTGGAAAAAACTTGTTCCCCCTGAAACGCGATAAGGTATATTCTCCGCCAGGAACGCTTCTTCAATGTTACGCATAAGGGCGTTTGTTCTTGTAAGCACTCCAAAATCGTGGTATTTATAATCTTCCCTGATCATTAAAGGCTTTATCTGAGCGGCGATAAAATCCGCTTCATGGGTTTCGTTCTCGGGGAAAAACAGTTCTATGGGTTTGCCCCCCGTATTTGGCGACCAGAGATTTTTATCTTTCCTTCCTGTGTTATGCGAAATTACACCGTTAGCCGCGTCTAAAATTGTCGTGGTGGAACGGTAATTTTGCTCAAGTTTAATTTCTATCCGCCCCGGAAAATCCTTTTCAAACATCAGTAAATTTTCATAATTTGCGCCCCTCCATGAATAAATTGACTGATCATCATCTCCTACTACGCAAATATTCGCGTTTTTGTCTTTCGCAAGGAATCTTAGCAATTTATACTGAATAAGGCTTGTATCCTGGAATTCGTCAACCAGAATATAGCGGTATTTTTTACGGTACTTGTCCAGAATATCGCCGTGTTTTTCAAAAAGTTCAAGCGGGATTGTCAAGAGGTCGTCAAAATCAACAGAATTGTAAATTTTTAAAGCCTGCCGGTATTCGTCATATACCGGCTGCATTGTAACGTCGTCCGCCCATTTTGCAAGACCGGTTTTTATTTTTGAAAAATACTGGCTAAGGGCGTAAAGGTCTGTTTTAGGGGAAAACATTTTACATTCACGTAACGATTCCTTTATAAGCGACATCTTGTCCGTTTCATCGTAGACTGAAAAATTCTTTCTGTAACCGAGAAGCTCGCATTCTTCTTTTATAATTTTAAGCCCGAAAGCGTGAAAAGTGCTGACGGTAAGACTTTGAAGTTTTTTCCCCGTAAGTTCTTTAACCCTCTGTTCCATTTCACGCGCCGCTTTATTTGTAAACGTAAGCGCTAAAATCGCGGATTGAGGAATTCCGTTTTCAAGCATATTTGCGATGCGGTATGTTATTACTCTTGTTTTTCCGGAACCTGCGCCCGCGATAATCAAAACAGGCCCGTCAATGGCGCGTACCGCCAAAGCTTGCGGTTCATTTAACTGCGTTTCAATATCGAGTTTTGACAAAATATCTCCCAAATCATTTAGTGTTTTATAATATTAAATTTTTCATAATGTTTGCAATATGTTTTCCGGCTTTTCCCCTGTGGCTCAAGGTGTTTTTTTCTTCCAGTGACAGCTCGGCAAGCGTGCGTCCAAGAGAGGGTATCCAAAAAATCGGATCATAACCAAAACCGCCTTCCCCTTTTATTCCGCTCTTTTTTACAATTTCCCCCTCAAGCGTTTCCTGAACAATAAAAAAACGGTCGCTGTTAAAAAGAAGAACCATAGCGCAGACAAACCTCGCGCTTCGTTTTGGATTATCCGCCAATTCGTCAAGAAGCATGATATTCCGCTGCGCGCTTGACAGCTTTTGTCCGTTCTCCATTCCGTAACGGGCGGACAATACGCCGGGTCTGCCGTCAAGAGCGTCCACGCACAAACCTGAATCGTCGGCTATGACAGGCTCGTTCCCGCCTGTAAGTTTATGTAATTCCCCGGCTTTGATCATTGCATTCTCGCTAAAAGACGATCCTGTTTCATCAGGCTCAAAAGAGAAACCTTCTTCGGGCGGGATTTTTAATTTAACGTTAAGAATAGCGTCAAGCTCCGTTTTTTTATGAGTATTGTTAGTGGCGAACCAGATATTCATGGTGAAAATTGTAGACTTTTTTTTAATTTCAATCTATACTTAAAGAAGGCTATGAAAAATATTTTCAAAGAAATACTGTTTATTATATTCTGCGCCGCGTTTACAGCGGTTTTATCCGTCTCATGTACAAAATCCGCCCCTGAAATAAAATACGGTTATATACAGTTGGTTCTTTATCAGGGAAAGGACGGACCGCAGGAATATTATTCATTTTTTATATTGCCTGATGATGAAGACGGTATTGAAAACCTTAAAGAATTGTTCCTCTATCACGACAGAGAACAGCTTAGATGGAATATTAAAAGCGATGAATGGCAGCGTTTTTCACAGGACGGAAAAGACTGGATTGGAACGCGAAGTTTTACGGTCAGGGAAGGCGAGCTTCCAAGAGGCTTATTCCGCGCGGTATTGGTCAATAAGGGCGGAGAAAGCGTAGAGCGCAGTTTTACCTATGACGGCAGCGTCCGCTATCCTTTCCCTGAAATTGAAATTTCAGACGGCGTATACAATGTTATTTCGCAATGGCCTGTAAATCGGTTGGTATGTTACGACAATGCGGGAAATTATCTTGCTACCGTTAATCTTACTTTAAAGACGGGAGCAGTTTCAAATTTAGGGCTTTCATCATCCGCAAAAACCATCGCGCTTTGGGCCGAGGACGAAGCTAATTTTTGCAGCGCTTTTACAAATGTGGTTCCCATTCACTGATGCTTAAAAGTTATGTGATTAGGCCAGGTCATTTTACAGACGCTCAAAAGAAAGCCTACGCCTCGTTAGCTGAAAAATATGTTATTCCCTTTATGGAAGAAAAAATCGAATTTAAAGAAATTTTTGGCAATACCGGAAATGTAACTCTGGAAATCGGTTTTGGAATGGGCGTAACAACCGCCGAGATAGCGCAGGCAAACACAAACAAGAATTATATCGGCATAGAAGTCCACCGTCCGGGCATCGGGCGGCTATTATGGGAAATTGAAAAACGTTCCCTTTCTAACATAAGAATAATTGAATATGACGCGGTGTATGCGGTAGAAAAAATGATTCCTCAAGCCTCTCTTGAGGCCATTCATATTTTTTTCCCCGACCCATGGCCGAAAAAAAGGCACCGTAAACGACGCCTTGTACAGCGTCCTTTTACAGAAACTCTCGCCGGCTGTTTAAAACCGGGCGGCTATCTGTACATGGTAACGGACTGGGAAGACTACGCCCTTCACGCTCTTGAAGAACTGACCGCGACCGTCTCTTTAAAAAACGCCTGTGAAAATTTCGCACCGCCTCAAAAGTGGCGGCCTGTGACCAAGTTTGAAAAGAAGGGACTGTCAAAGGAACACGTGATTAGAGAACTTTATTTTACAAAACGCCATTAATGGAATATAAGTCCCATATTAAAAAATGAATTACTGCCTGAAAAGCCGGAAAAAAACATATCAATATCGCCTGTTCCAACGGGGCTTGGGGGTAATAAGTCTTTGTTTTTCTCGTCCAGTGGATTTGTTACCTGTCCCGTCTGTTCCACTTGGCTTCTTTCGCCCGCGTTGACAAGAACATTCTGCCCATTGTTCCCTACAAAACTGACCGTGCCTTCGTTCACATAAAGATTATTGGTATCAAATTCAAAATCAGTGCCACGGACGGACGCTACCGAAGACGGCGAAGTTAATGTAGTGGACGCTTTTGTTCCCGCGGGCGGATTAACATTCACGCGGACCCTTCCGGCCTGTATATTCACATTTAAAGATTCAGTTTCGTCCAACTTTTGAATCTCCGTTAACGATAAAGTGGTTAAAGGGCGCACGGTAATCATTGTACTGCCAATCTTGATAATCGCGTAACTTCTAAAACTTGTTTGTATAATAGTGTCCTTAAAAAGTTTATCGCCCTTGTTCGCGGTTCTAAATGAAGCTTCTTCCGGCTGTTTAATTCCCACCGTGCCGGTAAACTGTTCAATAAAAGCGTCCTGACAGAACGCGTAAAAACCCGTTAAAATAAAAACAGTTACAAACAACATTTTTTTCATTCCCTTTCTCCTTTTAATATATTGAAAATACCAAATTAAGTTTTGTGCGCCATAAAACATCAGCGTCGGGAGCGGCGTCTCCAAGAGCGGGTATAAACGCGCCCGTACCAATATTCAATCGGATTCCCGATGTTATAGTCCATACAAGTTTCCCGAAAATTTCCGCCCCAAGCAAATGCCCTTGCGAATCTCCGCCGGTTACGGGGTAATACCTGTACGTCCCCAAATCATTCCTGATAAAATAAGTGAACGCGGTATTTGCGGATAATGATTTCGCCAGTCTGCCTGTAAAGTCCAAAGAAAAAAGCGATAAGCCGGATAATTTGGCTTCTACAATCTCTCCCTGAGAAACCGTGGTTATGGGCAAGAAAGCGCCGATGGTTTTATCTTCGCTCACTCCGCTTGAATATTTCCACGACAATTTTATGCGTTTTGCCAACTTTGTAGGCAGTATAAACGTTAAGCCAATATCCGTAACAAACGCCGGAGTCGTTTCATCGTTATACTCGATTAATTCAAAACAACCGCCCAAATTGAAAATAAGGGATTTTATCGGAATGTATAAAGCGGCCGTAAAATACTGGCTGTTTAAATTTTCTCCGCTTACGTCAAACTGTGTCAGTATCGAAGTTTTTAAATCAATGAATCCGCCAAGGGACGGGTGGTCATAATCAAGCGCGGCTAAAATGCGGCGGGGGGCATAGTAGGTATTGTCAAAATCATCATAATCAACTTTGTCGTGGCTGTTTTTCAATTCGTCAGGCGACATTGTAATTAACGCTCTTTTCCTGTATAAAAGGCCGGTGTACAAGCCCGTGGCGCGGATATTTCCGTTATTTGTAATGAATGAAACCTGCGCCCCGTCAAAAAGTCCGCTTGCGGTTAATCCCAAAGGGTCGTTATAAAAAATACGTCCGACGTTTAAATTTGCGTATTCCCCTTTTAAGAAAATCTCGGTTCTTGTCAATTCGGGGACTGCAATAGAGGAATCAGCCTCGTAACTTATCGCGCCGGAAATGTATAAATAGCCCTTTCCGACAAAAGGCGCGGAAAATCTTGGCATTAAAACTGTCGTTATATTATCAAAACTTGTTTCTTCAATATTGGAAGTCGGAACATTGCTTTCCACATTCTGGGACAAAACAAGACCAAAATCAACGGCGTTAAGTGAAATTGTGCAAAAGAAAAATACCGTAAATAGCGTAAATAATGATGAATATTTTTTCATTGTTCATTCTCCGTTAGGTTTACTGGCATTTCCTCCGGTTGCGATGGCAATTCCCAGGGATTATCTTCAATGGAGTACAAAAGACGGTTGACGATAAAAATTATATCCCTGCCCGACACTTTCATTTGCGGATCGCTTTCCCCCTGTATCAAATCCTTAAAAACCATTTCACGGTAACTGTAATGCGCGTTCTTAAACAAGGCGTACATGGGACCGCCCTTTAAACCAAAGGCTTTCATCACAAGAAGGGAAAAATCTTCAAGAGTGATTGCGTCCTGCGCGTTGGCTTTTTTGGGCAGCCACTTTTTTTCTATCGCAAAACTCATTGCTCCCTGTTCGCTTGTTTTGTCGTAACCTGTTACGTCCGCCGCTTCAAGCACAAAACGCGCCGCCTGTGCGTAACTTATAGCGGGGGTTTGCAAAAGGGTTTGTATTTCGTCCAGAGTTTGCGCGTTTATTGTGGCGTAGAGGAGCAGTAGAAAGAATGTTATAATTATGTTCTTTTTCATACATATTTTTCCTTGAAAATTGTATATTTTCATGCTATATTTTCCTTATGAGTGTTACACAAACCGTAGAAGTACCTGCCAACCACAGGTTGACAATTGACGTACCCCGCGAAATACCGGCGGGACCAATTGTTATTGATTTCAGGCCAATTGCCGAATTACCTCGAGGCATGACGGCGCAAGAAGCTATGGAGGCAATCGAACATTGTTCCGGTCTTGCCAAGCGGTTGGGCATCAACCTTTCAAGTGATGAATTCCTAGAAATGCGCCGACAGGACAGAGAACTTGAGGATAGGCTAGACCGATGACTTATATTCTTGACGCTTGCGCCTTGCTTTCTTTGCTTAACGAGGAATTTGGGAAGGGATATGAAAAAGTGAGGAATTTGCTTGAAAACGCAACTAAAGGTGAAGCTACTCTGTGTATGAGCCTTATTAATCTGGTTGAGGTTTACTACCGCTATATTCAACTTAAAGGAGTTGAAGTTGCCGATACTGTCATGGAGCAGGTAAAAAACCTCCCAATTAAATTTATCCGCGACATCAGCGATGAAGTGTTTTTTAAAACAGCCCGTTACAAAGCGCGTTATTCCATGTCCCTTGCTGACGCTTTCCTCTGCGCCACAGCAAAAAGCCTTTCTGCCGTTATTGTTACCAAGGATAAAGAGATTAAACCTGCCGAAAAAGACGGGCATCTGTCCGTACTCTGGATATAATCGCATAGTTAATTGCCCATTGTTCATTGATCTACCTATATCTCCTTAATAATTTTAATTATTCCGTCTGCGTTTTCTTTATAGTCGTCTATATCATCTTTAGTGATTTTTTTCGTTTGATTGGAAAGAAGAATGTTGTCCCTCAATGTTTTCATAGTATCCAGAATAAGGTATGTGTCATTATTAATTTTTTGCTCACTTAATAGATTAATGAACATATTGGAACTGTCAGTTATTTTGAATTTTTCTTTGACTGTTTTTTCTATATCCGCATAAATGCATGGTATCGCTATTTTTGGGTTATCGCTGTTTTTAGGGTCTTCAAATTTAATTTCGTCAGGTTGGATTTCTGTATAATTGTCTTGTTCATAGTCTCCTAAAACGCTTTCACCTTTAATATTACTTTTATGCAGGATATTTTTGTCAACTACTTTGGAAGTTATGTGTTTTAAATATTTATTTTCATTTACCTTTTTAAGTGTTTTTTTTACTGTTTTATTGCCTTCAGGAAATTCAGCTTCAATGTTACCCACTTTTAACTTTGTTGCATTTAATAATTTATATTTAATTTCTTTTCTAAACATAAGTATAACGATAATAATGACAAACGGAAATGAAAATATGTTATTCATTATACTGGTTATCAGATTATTTGTATTTTCCATGTTCATTATCTCCCTATATTTTCATTTGTTATCTGCTCATACGAGCGGATTATTAAAATTTTTGTCAGACACCGTTGCCGCTTACTCAATGCCCACGCCGCGAACCTTCGGTTCGACGCTCCTTTTCAAGTCGCTACGGCTTGGGCATTTCGGCTCTGCTACTGACAGAACTCAGTGACGCACCAACCGGAAGCCACTGTAGTCTCTAATGAACGGCCATGGACGTCCCCGCGCGGAAGAAAGCGCGCCTCGCATATCAGTTATCCAGTGCCCGCCGCGCTGAATACGACAATTAGAAGAAACCGCTCCCATAGGATCCGTCTGAGGGTCGGCTGAATAATCCCCATACCAATCCCAGCACCACTCAGCTACGTTCCCGTTCATGTCGTATAACCCCAAACCGTTAGGGGCTTTCTTCCCTACCTCGTGAGTCTTATTATCGCTATTATTATTATACCATGCCACGTCGTCTATAGTATCGCTCCCTGCATACGAGTAATTCCCCGGAGAGTTGTTCCCTCCCTTTGCCGCATACTCCCATTCCGCTTCAGTAGGTAATCGGTAGCCGTTTTTGCTTTTGTCCATTACTACGCCGTCCCATGTCGAATCAACCCAGTCAGGTATAGTTCCCCAATCCGCAGGATCGGTTTTACCTCCAATGCTGTATACAGAATTTAATCCTTCCATCATACTTAGTTTGTTGCAGAATACCAAAGCGTCATACCAGCTTACTTGTTCAACAGGCAGTTTGCTCGGCGTTCCGCTTTCACCTGTTACGGCTGACTTGAAAGAACTCGGATTACTTCCCATTACCGCCTGATACTGTTCCTGCGTTACCTCGTATATGCCCATATAAAAGCCAGTCAGCGTTACAGTATGTACCGGAAATAAATCGGTAATCCCTCCTTCATTTTTGACATCGCCCATCTGGAAACTGCCGCCAGGGACATAGACCATTTTAATTGACTCAATAATCGTCAGCGTTCCCGCGCTCAAACCGCTTGCCGCATTCCAGCCGTTTGCCGCCGCCACGTCAAATGTAACTGGGTAAGTGCCGACTGCGGAAGGCGCTGTCGTACTGCCGTTGTACTTGACGGTTACTGTTCCAGTTGATTTCCCAGCCTTTGGTGTTACGGTTACGGTTTTGGTATTGCCATCGTAGGTAAATGTCCCTGTTCCGCTTATGGTATAATCACCGACTACAGGGGTTTGGTTGGCTACGGTGTAATAATAAATGGTTACTGTTTTTGATGAGGGAGTTATTGCATATCCAGATTTCGACACTGCTACATTTAATGTTCCGCCAGAGGTAAAACCGCTGATTAGCAATGTGTATGTCGTCCCTGAATTGCTTAATGTTCCTTTGGTTACGCCTGTTACGCCACTCAATGTGATGTCGCTTGCACTAAGATTTGTAATCGCTTGGTTAAAGGTCAATGTTAATTGCGTTGTGATTTTTGTTGAATTGCCGTCTTGTGTTACGCTATTAAAGGTAACGGTTTTTGCTTCAACCCACTTTGCGTACAGGGTAACATTACTTTTGTTATTATTACTATTATATGTGTTTCCGGCGCGATACGTTGTGCCTGTGCCGTTGGCGTTGGTATTCCAACCGTCGAAAGCATAGTCAGTTCTGGAAAGTCCGCTCCCGTCCGGCAGAGGGGTACTTCCCTTATCAACCTTTATTACTATTGGCTTAATACTACCATTGCCTCCGTTAGCGTTAAAGGATACCTTTATGGCATTTTCCATATCTATCGTTTCGTAATTCTGCCCTAATTTTAAAACTACTGGTTTTGAACCTGTCGCGTAAATATCGCCGTTCAGATAAGAATCAACTCTTACATTCCAGTTGCCCGGCGATACTACGGCTTCTAATGCTTCACCTGCTTTGAAAGTAAAGTTTAAAGTTTCTTTCACGCTTGTAAGCGTAACCTCATGGTCAAGTTTTTTATGGGTTTCGGTAGCTGTAGGATTATAAACAGTGGAGCGGTTTGCGCCTGAAACTGAAATAATTAATTCCGCCGTATCGCCCTGCCATTCGCTAAGACAAGCGGATAAACTTATTACGATAAAAACCGTTATAAGAATTGATAATTTAATAGAAGAATTTTTATATAATATCATACTCATTCTCCTCCTGTTTCACTTGAAAAGGCATGAATTGCGGATAATTTATCTTTCTTGTAATTTTTTTTATATTCGCATGGACTATAGTAAACGGGGG
>Ga0268262_10004679_pt1 | contig 13995 bp, 14 predicted proteins | sample TergutNc150P3_FD_190354 | JGI IMG/M metagenome (GOLD analysis project Ga0268262, IMG submission 190354) | Nasutitermes corniger P3 segment gut microbial community from laboratory colony in Florida, USA - Nc150 P3 (SPAdes) (version 2) | ecosystem: Host-associated > Arthropoda: Insects >... | reverse complement strand
TTTGAATTTTTATAAAAACCTAAACAAAACAAGCGAACCATATTTAGTTTACGGCGGAAAAACTAATTCTAGCAGGAATGGCATTGAAATAGTTAGTTGGAAAAATATTCTGTTCTTGCTCCTTGCCCTTTCCATTGCCTTTGCGCAAGATTCTTTGAGCATTTCTAAAATCTATGTAGAAACAAAAAACGTTTTTGACGATGCCGTAACCCATACTTCGGCAGAAAAAAGCCTTTACAGAATAGGAAACATAATTCATATAAAAACCAAAGAATCAGTTATTGGTGCAAGGCTTCCTTTTAAGGAGGGAGATACTGTTTCTTATGCAGAAATACAAGAAGCAGAAAAAGATCTGCGGGCTTTGCCATATATCAGTGATGCTAAAATAGAAGCGAAAAAAGATTCGCTGGGAAATACGGATTTATATGTTGAAACAAGTGATAACTGGACTTTTGCCCCTGAGGTTTCACTTGGAAAACCAGGCGAAGAATGGCTTTGGGCAGTTGGCTTGCTGGAACATAATCTGTTTGGCTTGGGGCATACCGTAGGTTTCTTTTATAGGCACGAAGAAGACAGAGACCTAAAATACCTGCTATTCAAAACCGAGGATTTCTTTATCCCACACCACAAATTCTCCTTTACCGTGAGCGAAAACTCAGACGGATTTGAACGCAGCCTAGGTTTAAGTTATCCATTCATAAGCCAAGCAAAAAATCAATGGGCATACAATGCAGAAATACTTTGGTCAAAGCGAGATGAAAACTATTACGAAAGTAAAAATCCAAATCCAATTTATACAATAGAAGGATTAAAAGAAGATTCCCTATCTCTATGGCTTTTGCGCTCATTTGGCGGCGCATCGTTTAAAACATATTTGGGAATGGGCTACGATTTTCATAGAATAGATAGTTATGGAATGAAAGATTCCAGATTAGGTTTTTCCATAGCTGCGAGCCGTATTCGCTTGGAGAAAAAATATAATTTGCACAGGGTTAAATGGGCAGAAGATGTTGAAAGAGGTTATTATATAAAAACTGTCGTTGCTAAAAATGTCAAAGAATTGCAGGCAGAAAATGAAGACTGGTATTTTGAGCACTTTATAAATTTATCAGTTGGAACAAAAAAGCATAATTTTTTGGCAAAGGGGCAAAATTCTTTTTATTGGAATAACGATTCTCTTGGAAATATGCAGAGCCTTTTGTTCAGTGAATATATTTTTAAACCAAGTCTGGAATGGTCTTCTGTTTTAAGTGCGCAAATAGAATCTTGGCGCGGCTCTTTCCCACGCCAGTTTTATCTAGACGGCAATTCAATTTTCCCAGGTTTCCCTGCGCATTATTTGGCAGGCGCAAATACTTTTGCTTTTAAAGCAGAACAGAGATATTTTCCGGGTTTTGAAATTTTAACGCAAATCCCCTCCTTTACCACATTTATAACAGCCGGAGAAGCAACAGACAGATTGCATGCCTTTGAGCCGAGAGATTTGCTATATATGGCGGGAATAGGGTTAAGAGTTTCTTCTTCCAAATCGGTGCAGGGCATTGTTAGCCATATAAATTTGTCTTGGCCTATAAATGGAGAACTCAGCAAGGGTTTTGTGCCGAGATTTTCTTTTATAGGGAAATTGGAATTGTAGCTATTCTTCCACAACCTTGCCAAATCTTCTCTGCCGAGTGTTGTAAAACTCAATGGCTTTTGCAAAATCTTCTTTGGTGAAATTTGGCCAAAGAACATCGCTAACAAAAAATTCGCTATATGCAGCTTGCCACAGCAGGTAGTTGGAAAGCCTGTACTCACCGCCTGTGCGTATAACCAAATCAGGGTCTGGCGCGCCTCGCAAATATAAATGGTTTGCGAACCCAGTTTCGTCCAATGTTTCTGGATTCAGTTCGCCTTTTTTCGCGAGGGAGGCAATTTCGCGGGCTGCTTCCACTATTTCCATTCTACCGCCATAAGATATTGCGAGGTTAAGCTGCATCCCGCTATTTTGCGCAGTTTTGTCTATTGCTTCTTGAAGTTTTTTGCGCGGTTTTTCGGGCAGCTTGCTCATGTTGCCTATCACTTTCATCTTAACGTTTTTTTCCATAAGATGAGGAAGCTCTTGAGCAACCATTTCAACGAGCAAATTCATAAGGTATTCAACTTCCATTTTAGGCCGCTGCCAATTTTCGGAGCTAAACACAAAAAGAGTCAAATGCTCCAAACCCAAATCCACACCTGCTTCAACAGTTGCAACAGTTGCCTTTGTGCCTTGCCTATGCCCCAAAAAACGCTCCAAGCCCTTGGACTTAGCCCAACGACCGTTGCCATCCATTATCACAGCGATATGTTTAAGAGGTTTTTGCATTTGATGTAAAAATACAAATATGTTAGCTCTCCGAGCGGAAATTGCTCATAGCCTAAACGACCTGAACAACATCGCAAGTGCCACCGTGCCGTAAATTATGTGCCCAACCCAGGCACCTAGCCAAGGTTCCAAAATTCCGTTCTCGCCCATTTGCAAACCAACACGAACAACAATGTAATAGCTAAATGTCATGATAATGCCTATGCCAAACTGCTGGCTCAAAGCACCGCTGCGGCTGTATCTATGAGAAAGAGAAAGAGCAATTATCAGAGTTACCATTGCAGTTATCGGACCAGAAAATTTAAAATGCCATTGGGTTTCCATTTTGTTCGTGTCTTCGCCGCTACGCCTCAAAATTTCAATTCTGCGGCTTATTTGCCTTGAGTTCATCTCTTCGTGGCTTTGCCTTTCGTTTATTATGTCTTCGGGCAAAACGCTGGTTTGCTGCTCTATGTCTAGAGTGCTGAATTTATCGGCACTTAAATTTCCTTCTGGAGAAAAATATCTCGCCCAACCGTTTTGAAAAACCCAAGAAGCAGAACTATCATTCCACTCTATATTTCTTGCATCATAGCGAGCAATGGGTTTGCCGTTGTCTTGCAAAACCAAAGAAACATTATCGCCTTTTTTGGTTATGCCATTGTAACGCTTGAAATACCAATCCGAGTGGTCTGAGCCTATAAATACAAACTGATTTTTTTCTTTTACTCTAGGATTTTTTCTCTGCTCAATTCTTGTTTCTGCAATTTCCAAGCGGCGATGATTTGCATCTGGCAAAATTATTTCGCCAATCGTAAAAAGAAGTGCCGTTATAATTGTTCCCGCAATAAGAATGGGCAACAAAATTCTAAAAGGGCTTCTGCCCGCACCCTGCATAGCAGAAATTTCCAAATGCCTTGCCATTGCTCCAACGCTTGCTATTGCGGTTAACATTATAGCAACAGGAGAAACGAGATATACTATGTATGGCAGATAATTTAGGTAATATTCTCCAGTTTGATCCAAACCCCTTAAAAGCCACATTTTTATATTGCCCACAAAATCTATTATGATGAAAACAATTATGCTACCTACCGTTATTAAGGTAAAAGATTTTAAGAAATTTCCAAGCATATAAGAAGAAAATTTCATCGCCGTGCTACCCGCCAAGTTAATAATAAACCAATTGTTCCAATAAGCGCATTGCAAGCCCACATAGAAATAGCTGGCGAAATTATCAAACGGTCTGCCAAATTTTCACCACCGATAAGACACACCCAGTAAACGGCAAAAAATCCAAGACTATAAACAGTGCCAGGGCCAATCCCGCCTCGCCTAGCAATTATGCCAAGTGGCGCACCTATAAGCGCAAATACAACGCAAGCCACGGCAGTGCTTATTTTTTTGTGAATCTCAACTTTGTGTATGGCTATGCGCTTTAATATACCTTCGCGCCTAATTTCCATTCGGTTTATTTTAACCAAACTTTCATTTTCTTCATGTTTCACCAATTCCACAGCATTTGCATGTTTTTTTGCACTTGGCAAAATCTCTTTGTTCTTAACTTTGCTTTTTACTTTGCTCTCTAGTTCCTCTGGCAAAATAGTATCTCTTTTAAGAACCAAATTTAAATCATCCATATTTTTCCAAATTAAGGGCTGAAATTCCTCAATTAGTTCTTCATCTTCTTTGCTGGATTCTTTTATTACTTTGAGCATCTCTTCTATGGACAATTCGCGGTTGCCGCGTGTTTTGTTATCGGTGCGTTCAAAGCGGTCGTCAATGTTTTGCACTGCAAAGTCTTGATTTGCAAAGCGAATTCTAAAATAACGCTCCGGATCTTTTGGATCCACAAAGTGATTTTCGCCGTTTTTCAAATGAAGCATAAGGGTTGCACCCATATCCACATATTCCATTGAGGCACTATCTGCGGTTATCACACGCGGGTAGTTACCACCAATTTCAAAAATTTTTATGCCATAAAGCTCTGCGTTTTGGTTATCTATGCGAGAAACCCAAATTTGAATGCCCGGAAATTGATTTATGAGTTTACCCTCATCTATCATAGCGTGAGGTCTTTTGCGAGTAACCGACTGCATAAGCATTGCGCTGCGGTAATTTGCTTCTGGTAGCAGCCAGTTGTTGAAAAGCATCAATAAAACCATAAGCAAGGCAGAAAACACAAGTACAGGCCGCATAAGCGAAAGCGGCGAAATTCCCGCAGACTGCATAGCTACAATTTCCCTATCCGAAGAAAGCCTGCCAAAGGTCATAAGAGTGGCGGCAAGCACAGACATGGGCACTGCAAGCCCCACCATCCAAACCACATTTAGCGCGAAAATCTCCAAAACAATACCCGCGGGAATCCCCTTTGAGAGAATTTTATCCAGCACTTCTACCAAAAAATTTATTACAAATAAAAATGTAGTCACGAAAAGCGCAGCGAAAAAGGGGGCTATATGCTCTTTAAGCACGTAACGGACTAGAATCATTTGGGGGTAAATTAGAAAAAAATTAATCCTGCACGCAACGAATGCTGAATAATTTGCTCTTAGCTTCGCTCTCCCAACCAGCATTATTGTGTTTGTAAGACTTGAAATGGTTGTAAGCTCGGCTGCCATCGGATTCAGTGCTGCTCCACCAGTTACCGTAGTTGCCAAGACTGGAAAAACCGCCGTTAGAATTGCCAAGACCGCCCGGCAAAGCCGCAAAGCCGTAATCGTCCGTGCCGTTGCCTGAATATCCTTCAAAAGAGTTCCAGCCGCTTTTTGTCTTTAGGTATTTTCCTGCTGTTTCGCTTTTGTAAGGACTTTCTGTGCCGCTGGTGCCGTCAACAAGGCGATATAGCACATCCCATTCCTTATTGCTAGGCAAATGCCAACCATTCGGGCAAGCTTTTATAGCTGCGAACCAATTATAAAGCCTGCCATATCTCATGCAATTGCTTTCATTATTTTCGTAGCATTTGCTGCCTTGCGCATTGTAATTCAAGTTCTGTGCTATCCAAGTTTGATTGCCGATTGTTATCGTTTTGTAAATTTCGCTGTCGCGTGGATCGGTAAAGATGCCAGAAGTTGTTACTATCTTTTCACGTTCTTTGACTTCCTCAACTTCTTTGGCTTCTTCAACCGCTTCAACTTCTTCAACTTCTTCAAAAACAGCCTTTTTCTCTTTAGCAGATGAGTTTGCAAAATTCTTGGCTACCACAATAACTCCAACCAACAATGCCAATGAAACAAGAAAAATGATTATTTTCTTGCCATTTTCAGCCAGCATGCTCGGAAAGTGAAAGTCGGGCATTTGCATAGGATGCGGCGAACTTGGCTCTGCTATATCTTTATATTTGCCAAGCCATTTTTTTGAATAGTTTCTGATTTCTTGAAATGTAGAAAATAGCCACCAGACTATGTTCAAACATATCCCGACTATAGCACCCAGCACTAGACCACCCACTGCGCCTATTAGCTTTGCTGCGTCATAGCCAAAATACAGACCACCTATCGCGCAACCTAAAAAAGTGATCCACATAACCACTTCCATAAGTACGGATACTACGTTTCCAACAAGTTTTTTCATCATATTTGAATTTCCCTTGTTATTGTCTTTCCGCTATTTCTTTCAAATAATTTCTGATTTCTTGAATTGTAGAAATCAGCCACCAGCCGATATTAGAGCATATTCCGACAATGGCACCTACCACCAGACCACCCACTGCGCCTATCAACCCAAGTTTTGCCTCGCTATAGCCCAAAACAAGACCGCCTATAGTGCAACCTAAAAAAGTGATCCACATAAGCACTTCCATAAGCACCGATACTACGTTTCCAACAAGTTTTTTCATCATACTTGTATTCTCCTTTTTCCCTTTTGTTTTGCTCACTCCGCCTCTCCCTTGGGAACACAGGGTTTGGTGGATAGAACCCCGCCAATCGGGGTTCTGGTAATACAACATTGAAGGTAAATATAAAAAAGAAAAGTTATATCACTCATAGTTTTTATTCACATCAACCACCTTTCGTCCGTATCGCTTTGCATAATGGGGATTCCTCTTTCAATATCTAACACACGAACTTGCAAACGGCGTATTGCGCCGGAACCTGCTATGCCTATTATTACAATGTTTTTTGCGCCTGCGGCATTGCCAATTTTCACCATTTCTGCATCATTCACTGCACCAGATAATTGAAGTTTTTGTTCTGCCGCAACCAATGCAGCATTTTGCCTATCCACAACACCTATGCCTTTCCGAATAAAATAAGCGGTTAGATTATCAGCAACAGCCTCTACCATAGCATTGCCAGATGAGTTGTTGTAAAGCCACACAACCGCATTGCTAGGGAGTACCTTCTGTATTTCTTCGCTCGCAAATGCGGTAACTCTGTTAATCGGATCTTGTTGCTCGCTTGCGGAAAGTTTTGCTTTGTCGTCTATAATTTTTCTCAATCTGGCAACTACCAACTGCGTTGTTGGATTTCCCGTATCATCATAAACTCTCTGCATAATGTTAAGCGCAGATTCTGTATCGCCAAGTACCTCATAGATAATTGAGGCATTCTCCCCTGCCGCCGGACTTTTATACCGCTCATAAATTCCAAGATAGGCTTGAAGGGCGAGTTTGTAATTCTGCGCTTTCACGTGTGCAAGTGCATCCTTCATTTCCGCTTTTACAGCATCGTCTTCTGTTTTATCTTCTGCAAGGGTACGCATTTCTCTGCTTTTATATGGAGCAATATCCTGACTGATAAAGGCTAGTTGAGAAGCAAGCACCCCTCTCAAAAGCTCGTCTGCGGAAGGATAGCCATCTTTGCTATATGCACTGGCTGTTCCTTTTCTTGAAATAGGCCCTATAAGTCTTCCATCTCTAGCCATTTTAAGGGAATAACTAAGTTCAATTTCCACTTTGGTGGAATAAGTGGTAGAATTGTAAGTATTTCCTTTTTTGTCTTTATGCTGCGATGTTTTGGAATCCTTCTCTGTAGCTATTCGTATTATTCGTCCAATAAACATGGCATCAACATAGTTTTCAACGTTTTGCCTTCTTCTCTGAATATTCCGTATTTCCGAGGCATCCACCAAAGTAAAATGCTCAGTATCGCGGATTTTTTCTATTGCAACCGAAGTGGCATAAGAAGCCAAAGCGTTATAGAAAGGATTATCTGCCTCAAATGGCATAACGGCTATGCGTTTGATTCCAGTTGTGTTCAATGTTGGCGGCCTATTCACTTCCACAGGAACTCTTGTGGGTCCGCAACCGATTAGTGTTAGAACCAGCAACAGGAATGGCATTACGGTTTTCCAATTAGCAGCTAATTTCATAAATCCCCCAGAATTTGAACCTTAACCTTAGCCCACACGTCTGGAATGGCAGACCTGAACGCTTTTTCTCCCGCGTTCTCCGCACTCAAACCGCCCTCTTTAGGACCTGTGATGCTTGTGGTAACTTCATTTACATTTGTTTTTGTATTTGTCAAAACAATTTTTACGCAAGCATTTGCATAATGAATACCATTATTTGATCTGAGATTGCAAACATTGGCATCTGCTTTAAGAATATAGTCCGCTTCTTTCTGATTTTCGGTAATTCTTATATTGTTATCGTGGAGAATTGCCTGCAAGCCGGGCACGATTATGTCTGTGCCTGCAACAAAAAACATTTTTGCGCCAACTGCCGCCGCACTTGCTTTAACTGCCGCTATTTCTTTGAGCAATTCATTTACTCGCTCGTTTTGTGAGCGTTCAAGTCCGGTTTTGGCATCCACAATTAGCAACAAGGTTCTGTATTGAACTGTTGATTCTATATTTTTCTTTGCTTCGGATAATTTTGCGAGGGAAATGTTATGAGCAGCTTCGCTTAAATTCAATTCTATAATCTGTGCATAATAAGCCGCCAAATCAGATTTTTTTACTGCCGCAAAGGCATAGATTTTTTTCCCATTTGCATCTTGATATAAATCTGTGAAGGTATTTACCAACTCAGCCCCAGCATTAATTTTGATTGTTTCCGCAAAAATTTTGTTTATTGTCTCGTTGCTCAAACCGCCGCCAGACCTAAGTTCGCTTTTTGTTTCTATCTCTGTTCGGCTAGATACATCCATTCTTATGCTTTCCGCTATTTTACCCCGTGCCTGCTGCTCCAACAAGCTGCGAAATTCCGCTGCATTTGTTTTGTGGCTGATTGTGTCTTCTGCAAATCCTAAGTACCATTCATTTTCTGGATAGCTGTTCGCTCGGCAAGATTCGTTTCTCCAGCAAGGAGATGGCGTTTCTTGGATATTTGCAGCAGCCTGTTTATTGTCGGGCGTTGGGGCTGAAGCACAGCTTGCAAGAAGGGGGATTAGGAAGATTAAGTAGAACAAGTTGTGGCTCCTAGGTGGTTAAGGGAAAAGGTAGAAAATTGTCTTTTTGCACCACCATTGGTGCATTGGTCGTTTCGGCTGCTCATTTCGGCTACGCTCAATGAGCGTGAAGCCGAGTAGTTCACTGAGCGAAGCCGAAGTGAACTTAGTCTTGGACGCACCGCACGGAGTTTAGGTATGTCTTACCGCCATTGCAACTGCCCACCATAGTGCCTCTGTATTCGACGATCACGTACTCTATCCAGTATAGCATACCCTTGCAGTAGGCGTAGTCAGCACTGACTTCCGTAGCAGTCCACCAGTAACCGTAGTTGCCAGCATCGATGAAACCGCCATTAGGACTGCCTTTGCCGCCCGGCAGGGCGGAAAAGCCATAAGTGTCTATGCCATTTCCGCTTTGGCTCCAACCACTTTTTGATTTCAGATGTTGCGCTGCGCAACTACTGCACCCATTGTCGCTCTCTACGTGGCTTACCAACTCACCCCAATCAGAATCGCTTGGCAAATGCCAACCAGACGGACATACAACCCTAGCCGTTTCCCAATCGTAAAGCCTGCCATACTTGTTGCAGTCGGATTCGGCATTGCCATAACATCTGCTTCCGCTTACATTGTAGTTCAAATTCTTCGCCATCCAAACTTGCTCACCAATTTGAACAGTTCCGTAAGTTTGCCCACCACAAGACATAGAGCCATTGCTAGTTGTAGCATTGGGGCAAGGACCGGCTGAAGGCGTGTTTGATCCACCGTTGCCGTTGTTATTGCCACCTGAACCACCGCCACCGCCATTGTTATCATCTGGCGAAGAGCAGGAAAAGGTGAATGTTATGGCAAGCATTAAGCCTGCCGTGAGTGCGAGTTTTGAGAATTGTGTTCTCATAGTGTTACCTCCGTTTTAAGGGTTGAAAATTGAAAAATGTTCTTTGGGAATAAATGTGAAATCGGGAGAATCGGGAGAATCCTGAGAATCGGGGTTCAGACAGTAGTACGCAAAATGCGTAAAAACCTTTAGTATAAAAATTGGGGGGGGGGGGGGGGGGGTCACGCCAGAATGCGTTTAAATACGCCTCAGATGCCCAAGGCTGGCGATAAACGCCTCTGGAGTTGTTTTTTGACCCTAAAAAATACATAGCTTTATTTGGCACGTAAGAGGCATTTAAAGGCAAATTGAAAAAACCACTTTTGAAGTTTTTTGAGCCTGCACCGCAAGCCTTACCAAATGTTGTTTTATCGCCAAAAATCATATTTGAGGGTAAATATAGAAAATTTCAGGAAAATGGGGGAATTATAGTCTCATATCCTTATATTGTGAAAGAAAATCATTAGGTGTTAGTACTTTTAATGAACTATTTTTGTAATCTTTAATATTTCGAGTAATTACAAAGTTTATTTTACCATCATACTCTGCCGCATAATTTTGCAAAGCATCTTCAAAATCGGTAAATTCTGAATTCAATGCCAATAAAACACTATCTTTGTTCATTGAAAGAACGTTTAAAATTTTTAATAATTCTTGGAATTTTATGATGACTTCATTATGAGAATACGATTTGCGTAATATGTAGTATATATTTGACAATATAACAGGCGTTAGCCAACCTGAGATTTTATTTAAATCACATAAATTCAATATCTCTGCCGAATTTTCACTGAATGGTTCACGTTCATATAAAAAATCTAACAAAACATCTGTATCAATCAAAACGGTTGTCATAAATATTTTTCTTCTAAAGCTTCTGCCATTTCTTTTTTGTAATCATCGCTGCAATTTTTGGGCATTTTAAATGAACCTAACAAAGATTTAACTCTTGACGTATAAGGGTAATCATTTTGTATGTATTCCCAATACGGGGTAACAATAACCTCTACCTGAATATTTTGCATATCATCAGGGATATCCATTACTGGACTAAGCTCATTCGCAACCATTATTTTTTTCAAAGTTTGCATATATGTTCCTTGTTTACATTTAAAAATAGAAAATTTTATGTTTACATAAAATCACAAGCCTCTTCCCTAGCCGCAGAATCCGCAAGCAAAACCTTTTCCAAATTCAATTCTCCGCTTTGCTCTGGGATTTTTTCCAAACAATGCTCAATTCCACGCGGAATATCCAAAAAAGAAATTTTCTCCTGTATAAAAGCATTCACCAAAATTTCGTTTGCGGCATTCAAAACAGCAGCCCTTGTGCCACCAGCTTTGCCCGCTTCGTAAGCCAAAGAAAGGCAGGGGAATTTTTTTAAGTCCGGTTCAAAAAATGTGAGCTTTTGAATTTCCGGCAAATTCAATCGCTTTGTTTCTAGATGCAACCTTTCGGGAAAAGTCATTGCGCAAAGAATGGGAATTCTCATATCCGGTGCGCCGAGTTGTGCCATTAAACTTCCGTCTATGAATTGCACAAGCGAATGAACCATGCTCTGCGGATGCACCACAACTTTAATGCGCTCGTAGGGAATATCAAAAAGAAAATGAGCCTCTATAACTTCCAAACCCTTGTTCATCATAGATGCGGAGTCTATGGTAATTTTTTTTCCCATGCTCCACACAGGGTGATTAAGCGCATCTTTTAATGTTATTTCAGAAAATTTTTCCGCAGGCAATTCCCTAAAAGGGCCGCCGCTTGCAGTGATAACCAAACTTTCAACCTCTGCCTCGCCTCGCCCTGCGAGGCATTGGAAAATCGCATTGTGTTCGCTATCCACAGGCGTTATTTTTGCTTTTGGATTTTTTTCCAGAGCCTGTTTTATTATTGCCCCTGCCATAACAAGAGTTTCTTTATTTGCAAGAGCAATTTTTTTGCCGCTCTCTATCGCCTTCAATGTTGGCTCGCAACCAACCGAACCCGTTAATCCGTTCACCACCAAATCGCAAGCTGAATCAGAAACCAATTCCAGCAAACCTTCCATGCCTGCCAAGACAGATTTGCCCGTTATTTTTTGAAGTTCCAAAGCTGCGGTTTTATCAAAGAGTGCTAATTTTGCATTTGGATATTCTTTGGCAATACCCGCCATTTTTTGCACATTGCCGCGAGCTGCCACAGAGTGCAGGGAAAAACGTTCTTTGTGCTGTTTTATCACATCAAGTGCGGAATCACCAATGGAGCCTGTTGCTCCTAGCAAGCAAACTTGTTCAGACATCCGGGTCTCTGAGTTCCCTTAATTCGTCAACATCCAAATGCCCGTGCCTGCGATAAACCGTTATGGCTATGGCGAGCGCAATTGCCATTTCACAGGCGGTAGCTGCTATAACAAAAAGGCTGAAAACAGAACCAGCCGTTGCATCTTCTGCTCTGAAATGCGCAAAGGCTATAAAGTTTATATTTGCGGCGTTTAGCATCAACTCCATGCTGATTAAAATTCCAATGGCGTTGCGGCGGGTTAAAATTCCGTAAATCCCTATTGCAAAAAGGAAAAAAGCCAACAAAAGACAGGTTTGCAAAGTCATTTTGCCTCCTCGTTTTTATCATCGCTTGGAATTCGCGCTATGGTCACCGCACCTATCAAAGATATTAAAAGCAACAAGCTAATTGCTTCAAAAGGCAAAAGAAAGCCTGTTTCATCGGGAGAAAGAAGCCTTTTACCTATGGCGGCAAGGGTGGCAAAATCTTCTGTTTGCTCTTGCAAAACCATTCCAAGTTCTTTTAAAATGCTAAATGCCAAAATAGCCACGAGCATGGAAAAAACAAGAGCCACGATTTTTCTTGAACGGCTTATTTCTTGAACGCGCTCACCCAAGCGGCTCGTGAGTAAAATGGTGAATACAACAAATACAACAACACCGCCTATATAAACCATCACCTGAGCCACAGCTATAAACTCTGCCGAAAGCAAAAAGTAAAGAACCGCTGTTCCAAAAAATGTGCATATAAGGGCAACCGCACTGTGCAAAATATTTTTGGCGAGTACCGTGAGCAAAGCCGCTGCCACCATAATAACAGCCGTTGCACAGAATAAAATATCTTTAAACGGAATCAAATCCATAGGGAGAAGATAGAAAATACTCTATTGTTTTTTTCAATCCTTCTTCTAAATTTACGCTGGGTTCCCAGTTTAGAAATTTTTTTGCCTTGCTGATGTCTGGTTTGCGTTGTTTTGGGTCGTCTGCGGGTAAGGGTTCTTTTATTATTTTGCTTTTGCTATCAGTTAGTTTGATTATTTTTTCTGCTAATTCCAAAATGGTAAATTCGCCGGGGTTGCCTATATTTATGGGCAAAGTATATTCCTGTTGTTCCATTGTGCGCAAAATGGCTTCCACTAAATCGCTCACAAAACAAAAAGAACGGGTTTGCTGCCCATCGCCATAAACCGTTATATCTTTGCCCTGCAAAGCCTGCACAATAAAATTAGACACCACCCTGCCATCGTTTGGGTGCATCCTAGGCCCGTAGGTGTTGAAAATACGCACAATGCGAGTATCCACATTGTTTTGGCGGTGATAGTCCATAAACAATGTTTCGGCAACGCGCTTTCCTTCATCGTAGCAACTGCGAATACCTATGGGATTCACATTTCCCCAATACTCCTCCACCTGTGGGTGAACGCTTGGGTCTCCATAAACCTCACTTGTGCTCGCCTGCAAAATTCTCGCCCTTACCCTTTTGGCAAGCCCCAGCATATTCACCGCACCGAGTATGCTTGTTTTAATTGTTTTAACAGGGTTGTATTGGTAATGCACCGGAGAGGCAGGGCAAGCGAGGTTGTAAATCCTATCCACTTCCAAAAGAATTGGCTCGGTTACATCGTGGCGAATAAGCTCAAAGCGAGGATTGCTCGCCAAATGCTCAACATTTTTTTTGCTGCCTGTGAAATAATTGTCAAGGCAAATAACATCGTGCCCTTGCTCAATGAGCCTGTCGCACAAATGCGAACCTAAAAAACCTGCGCCACCGGTTACAAGAACACGCATATCACACCATTGTGGCTTTTAGCTTTGCTTCTGCAACGCGGTCTTCGCCAACAAAAATTTTTCCGTCAAATGTAATTATGCCGCGGCGGAATTCTTCCAACTCGGCTTCTATTCTCAAAGAATCGCCGGGTCTAACAGCGCGGCGAAAACGGCAACCGTCAACACCCATAAAAGCGGGGCGTTTGCCTTTGGATTCCTCTTCAAATTTCAAGTATGCCAAAATGCAACCGGCTTGCGCCATAGCTTCTACCTGCAAAACACCAGGCATCACTGGGTCGCCCGGGAAATGCCCCATAAAATAAGGCTCATTGAAACTCGCATTTTTCAAGCAAGTTATTTTTGCCTTCTCTGCATCTGGCTCAAAAGAGAGAACTCTATCTATGAGCAGAAAAGGAAAGCGATGCGGCA
>Ga0268262_10004678_pt1 | contig 14002 bp, 12 predicted proteins | sample TergutNc150P3_FD_190354 | JGI IMG/M metagenome (GOLD analysis project Ga0268262, IMG submission 190354) | Nasutitermes corniger P3 segment gut microbial community from laboratory colony in Florida, USA - Nc150 P3 (SPAdes) (version 2) | ecosystem: Host-associated > Arthropoda: Insects >... | reverse complement strand
GAGAATTTGTACATCCAGATGACGCCGATAAAAAGCATTGGAATCGTAAAGAAAATAATAAACGGATCAACAAAAGATTCAAACTGACTGGCCATTACGCTGAATACCAGGAAGATCGCGGTAATCACTATCAGAACGTAACGCCCGTAGTAGCGTTGAATCTCCGCGGCTTCTCCCAAAAAACTGACTGTTACGCCTTCATGGGGAACAAGGTATTCCTTCACCGTTGCCTCAAGCCGCTTCTGCATTTCGCTTACGGCAATTCCCGCGGGAAGCCCTCCCGTTACGCGGACAACACGCTCCTGCTTTTCGCGGCGTATGGAAGTTGGCGCGCGGCTTTCAACAATATCAGTTACGTTGGAAAGGGAAATCCTTGAGCCGCTGCGGCTGACCACAGAGATTGCGTCCAGGTTCGGGATGCCGGTGCGGTCTTCCTCGCGCAGCTGAACCCTTACACTTAAAAGGCGGTCGCCCATGCTCACAGTTGCGGCGGTGGTTCCGTCCATGGCGGTGCGAATCTCCGAAGCGATAGAAGACAGCGATACTCCCAGAGCGGCTGCCCTGTCGCGGTTTATGTTGACGACCAACTGAGGCGCCCCTTCTTCTATGTTTACCGTCGGGTTCTCGATTTCAGGAAGATGGCGCTCAAGAATGTGAACGATTTCATTGGCGGTTTCTATTATAGCGTCGTAGCTCCTGGAAGTAAGCGAAATTTCCATCGGGGTACTTGAAGCCATAAAACGTCCTGCCCGGAAACTTACCCTCGCTCCAGGTATGGAACTGGTATAAGGCGTCAACTTATTGATAATGGTTTCGGGATTATCGATCTGTTTCGTCGGCTCGGGAAGCGTAATCTGAATGCTGCCGGAGCCGCTTCGTCTAGCGGTAAGAATGATGCTGTTGTATCCCTCTATTTTTTCTTTAATTACATCTTCCAGTTGAAAAAGAATTCTTTCCGTTTCGTTGATGGTGGTACCAAGGGGCATGGAGACATTGATGTTCACATTGTCATCGACTGTGCCGCGGAAGTACATATTCATCCCGATGCTGCTGAACTGCAGCAGAGAAAACAGCAGAATCACAATGGCAAGGGTTACTATCAGAAAGCGGTGCGAAAGGCAGTAGCCAAGCGCCCTTTTGTAGCCGTTTTCCGTGGCGACTAGAACTGCCTCAGACGCGTTATCAATAGCTTTAAGCAGGCGGTTTTTTAGGGGCTTTTGTTTTCTGGTGTCCAGTTTTAAGATGCTGCCGCAAAGGCTGGGTACGATGGTAACCGCAACGACAAGTGAACAGGCCAGGGAAATAACCACCGTAAAAATCAAATCACTGGCAAATTGCCCAATCATCTCAAGCTGGTTCTTGTAAATCATTGGGGAAATAAATACGCAAAGGGTGGTTGCCGATGAAGCAATGATCGCCCTGAGCATTTCCTTGCTTCCAAGTATCGCCGCAATTTCCGGCTTTGCGCCGCGCTGGCGGTAACTATGGATGTTTTCAAGTATGACTATGGAGCCGTCCACAGTCATGCCCAAACCCATGACAAGGCCGGTCAAAGTCAGCAGGTTCAGGGTAAAACCAAAAACGGCCATGCACATTAAGGTAAGCAAAATTGAAATGGGAATGGCAAGGCCGATGATCAGGGTTCCCTTTATATTTCTAAGAAAAACAAAAAGAACCAGCATGGCCAGAATCGCCCCCTGAATGGCATTTTTATATACCTGATCCAAAGTTGCCGTGATCATGGTGGTATTATCCGACAGCACTTCCAGGGTAATACCCTGCGGCAGTTTATTGTTTATTCCGGCCAGAGCAGCCCTTACACGGCCGGACAACTGCACCTGGTTACTGTTAGCCTCGCCGGTAATCTGGATGTAGACCCCGCTCTGCCCGTTATTGTAAACCCGGGCGGCGTTTTCGTTGTAACTTAGGCTTACGTCGGCGATGTCCTCCAGTCTGACCACCTGGGAGCGGTTTGGCTGGCTGGGGCCTATAGCGCCCAGGTTGATTGTTTTTACCACAAGCCGCTTTATCTGATTCAGGCTGACCAGCTCCTCCTGAGTCATGATCTGGTATTCCCTGGTTCCCCTCAGGAGGTTCCCGCCGCCGGCAAGGATATTTTGTCCCCTAAGGGCGTTGCTTACATCCGACAGGGTAAGGTTAAAAGCCGCAAGACGGTTCAACGACACCGCTACTCTGACTACCTGGGTAGTTCCGCCAGTCACATCTGCGATGGCGACACCTTCAATCCTTTCTATTTGCGATTGGATTTCATCTTCAGCGAAAATCCTCAATTGATCCGGAGGATAGTTGCCCCTGACCGAAAGGCGCATGATGGACGAAGTGGACATATCATAGCGCCTAACGACAGGATTATCGGCTCCGTCGGGCAGTGAATTGGCCAGGCGGCTTACGATGGTCTGGGTTTCAGTCGCCGCCCTGTCCATGTCCGTACCGAAGGCGAATTGAAGATTGACAGAACCACTTTCAAACTGTGAATAACTTGTCATATTGACAAGGTTTCGGGAACCGGCAAGCGCCCTCTCAAGGCGTTCGGTTACGTTCTTTTCAACGTCCGCTGGTCCCGCTCCCGCATAGCGCACCGAAACTGAAATAACCGGATTTTGAGTAGTCGGAAAAAGATCTACCGCCAGGTTGGGAACTATGGTAACAGCCATGCCTATAACCAGGGCAAAGAGCATGATAATTGTTACCGGGTGCTTGACCGAATATTCGGCAATATTCATCGGCGCCTCATTCCACTATTCGGACAGGATCGCCGTCTGTCAGGAAATTTTGACCGGCGCTGACTACTCTATCCCCCACTTCAATCCCGTTCAAAACTTCAACATAATTCTCGTTTTCAAGCCCAAGTGTAATCACCCTGCGCGATGCGATGTTTCTGTCATCTACGGTAAACACGATCCACGATCCGTAAGTGTTGATCACCGCCACGCGTGGAATTACCGGCACATTCCGGCGGGAATTGGTGACAAGGCTTACCGTTGCGTACATTCCCGCTTTGATTCTGGGATCCGTCCCGCCTGTAAAACCCAGGCGTATTCGCACGGTTCTGCTTGCGGGATCCAGCACCGGGCTGACTTCCTGCACGGTCGCCTCAAAAGCCTCGCCGGGAAAGGCCTGGAGGAAAACCTGGGCCTTAAGTCCGCGCTGGGCGGCGCTGCTGAACCTTTCCGGCACAAAGGTCTCGACCATCAGGGTTGAAAGATCGCCCACGACTAATATAGCGGTCTGGGTTGAAACGGTGTCTCCCCTGCGTGCCGGCGCCTGCAAAACCGTCCCGCCGATTGTGCTCACCACAGGGCTCTCCGAGTAAACCTGGCCGGGACGCGATGGGTCTACCACGGCAACTACCGCTCCCTGGTTTATCCTGTCCCCGACCTGATAATTTGTTCTTGTTATCTTTCCCGCTACTGTGGGGAAAATCGAAACCTGGTTTATCGCCAGCACGTCGCCGTTAAGTACCACGCTGTTTTCTATTGTATCCCGTACCACAGGCGTTACTCGCACTGCGGAGGCGTTCCGCTGGTTCCCGCCCGATATTCGCGCTGCGGAAGGTATTCTTGAAACCGGCCGTCTCCGCTGAATCACCGTATAGGCCCCAAGACCCACAAAGGTCAAAATCAAGCCAATAATAACAGTCGTTACGATTACACTGCCAATACTTTTTTTCACTTCTGGCTCCCTGAAATACCGCTGGCAAGCTGTCCGATCAGCGATTTCCATTCCACGTTCAGAGCGGCGGCAAGATCCAAAAGCAGGGACTGGTAGGTTAATTCTTCCTGCAAAAGCCGCTGCCTTGCATTACTTAGATCGCTGCGCCTGTCTTCAAGTTCCCTGAACTCTACCGTACCACTTCTGAAACCAATTGTAGTAGCGTCTACGGTACGTTCGGCAACCGACACACGAAGGCGCGCGATTTCAAGGCTCTCCCAGGTGCTGTTAAGGTTTGATACAAGCGAGCGTATTTGGGTTTTCGCCTGGGTTTCTGTATTTTGCAAATCCAGTTTTGCCTTCTCGACCTCGGCATTTACCGTCCTGATGTTTTGATTTTGTTTTGTCCCCGGAATCCAGGAGTCGATAGGAATGTTTAAACTCAGACTACCAGAAACACTGTCAGTAAAAGTGCCGCTAAGCCCCCCCGCTCCGGACGACCCACGCCACTGGGTTGAAAGAGTCAGGGAAGGTGAGCGTAAGTTATTGGTGGTGATGTTTTTGCCTAACTCAAGCCTTTCAATAGTTTGTCGTTGGGCTACTATGTCCGGCCTTTTTGGGAGGTGCTCCAAAATAAGTTTTTCAGGATCCAAATTCAGTTTGGCAATCTCAATAGTCCCGTTGAGAATTACATTCGTGCCGTCAGCTATTCCCAAAATGGCAAGGAATTCGCCAAGGGTGTTTTTATACGAGTTCTGAACAGTGAGCAGGTTATAACGGGCGGTTTCCGCGCTGAGCTGGGAATTCAGCCAGGCCAGTTCGCTCAAAAGGCCGTTTGCTCTGGCAACCCTGTCGTTGTTCATTTTTTGCAATGCAAGATCCAAATTTCCCTGCAAATAAGAGATGTTCGCGTTCATTGCGACTAAATTCAGAAATCTTTTTATAACCTGAATCTCCAGCTGCTTTGAAGCGTTTTCATACGAAAGAAGCTGGGCCCTGTATGCCAATTCAATCCGCTTCATCGACGAATATATTGAAGGATTCAGTTGAAGCGAAAGCCCAAAGCTAAGCGAGTAAGAAAGCGCGTTATCCCTATACTGAAAGCCCGGGTCTGTTATAAGCGGAGTAGCGGGGAGAAAGGTAAACCCGGCGCTAAGGCTAAAACCCGGGAAAATCTCGGACCAGAGCTTACTCGCCGAGTATTCTGCCTGGGCAAGATCTATTGCGCCCTTTTTTAAATTGATGCTATTGTCCAGTGCCAGCCGGACAGCATCGTCCAGGGTAAGGGTTATCGTTTCTGCCGCGCTTGCCAGAAAGGGAAGAAAAACAAGCGCCAAGAACAATAACCGTTTCCTGTTCAAAACTACTCCATATGGAAGATATTGCAATGCCTAAAGTATACAGGGGCTTGGGGAGTATTGCTAGTAAACCAGAGTTCAGGGAGAAAGGTTACGGTTAGCGGTGTCAGTCACCTTTCTTAGTTTTCAAGCATCATATTGTTCAAAAGCTTTGGCGAGTATATCCGGATTTTCTGCAACATAATTCAGAACATCTGCCATAATACTGGTATAGCCCCTGCCAAGTGCTTTGTATTTTGAAAGAACATCCGGTTTAACTCTGAGTGCAACTACCGGTGAAGGGTTCCGGCGGTTTCTCCTTAATTCCCGCGCCATTGCCGCGAATTCGGCAAGGGCTTCTGGCGTTGAAGATGGGCAGTCGGGATCGTGGACTTTGGACGTCTTTCGAGCTTCTTTTACCTGCTCTTTCGCCTGTTTCAGAATTTCTTTAGGTATCTTTTGTCCAATCTTTATCGTTGATGTTATGGTAGCCATGATAACTCCTTCTCTCATGCTTCTCTGCTTCCCGCGCTGATATTAGGCGCGTTGTAGTTACTTCTCCTTTTTCCTGCTCTGTGTAGACAGCAAAGAGAATTTCCCCAACTTTACCGATGGTTTGCCAGCGTGTTTCTACAGACGTGTTCTCTTCGCTCCTATCAAGCCGCCATATTCTTAACGGATCTGAGAATACATACTGGGCTACTTCAAAGCTGACTTTATGCTTGATTTTGTTCTCAACATTCTTAGCCTCGTCCCAAACAATCCGGCGTTCTTCCACATAAAATAATGTAATACGTTTCTGTATTCATTGTCAAGATTTGACCAGTATCAAAAAAGCGTACGTAAATAATGGTTCCCTTACCGTCCTTTTCAATGCCTTGTAAAGTCTTGGTTTTTTCAGACCGCTGTTAATTCCCCTCCGGCCAGTACGAAAGTAAAAACTCCCTGACATCGATCTCGTCCCAGTCCCATTCCCAGTCTCGTTCTATCATTGCCGGTTTGAAGTCGACTTCTATATAATCCTTGAAAAGATCTTGTCTCTGCCGGATAAACGTGTCCCTGTTGACTTCGCGTCCGTTGAAGGTAAATACAGGATCCGTTAAATCGCCGTCATCATCCAAATATTGAGTGATTGTGAACTCGGCAATCTTTGCGGAATCGGCAAATGTTTTGTCCATCCTGGTTTTTGCGCTTGCCAAATAAATGGTTCCTTCGTAGGTTATCCAGTCCCCGCCCGCGCTCGTAAAGCTGTAGGCCAGGCTGCCGTCGATTTTCTTGCGGTACAGGGTTATTTCGCCCATGTCTGTAAGGCCCTCGAATACCTCTTTCACACCGTCTCCGCTTACCGTAAATATATGCATTTCTTGCGGGGCATCGGTGCGCGGGCCGAAAATAAACAGCTCAGGCGTCCCGTCAAAATTAAGGTCGGCGAGCTGGGCGCCTTCCAGATAAGGGGGATAACTGCTGTCCGGATCGAAACCATTTGAATTGGAATATACCTGCGCGTTCATCAATTCTTCAGTGTAAAGCCTGAATACATCGTTCCAGCGCGCGCCGTATTTCGGCATGGCGGCCTGCTCCATGACGATAGGAAGGCTTGAACTTCTTCTTAGTATGGTAAGGCGGCCGTCTTTTAACGTGCCTGTGGAATGTGGGGTTAACAGCACTCCGCGAGCTTCATCCAGCTTCAATTCCCCGTTCTTAAAGGTCCACTCGCACATTATGTCAAAATCATAGCCGTTACTTCCGCCTTCTATAGGCTTAAGAAGGAAACGCCCTGTGCCGTCCTGCCAAAGGAACAACTCTATCCTTAGCTTGCTCAAGGGACTATCCTGGTTGATGAATTCAACGGCTTTCCAATAAGTGCCGGCCAGCTTTTCTGCTTCCGCAGACAGGGCCTGTTTACTGGCCGCCGCTTGTTCACCTCCGGCAACCGCCTGACTGCCAGACTCCTGGGCTGTTTTCCCCTTACAGCCGGCCAGTAAAAGCACGGCGCATAACGCGGCGCACAATAAAGCCGCAAATAAATTTATCTTTTTCATACATCCTCCATAGTGTCAGTCAGCGTTCCGCACCAGCCGGAAGCCAATGCTTTCGCCTTCGCTAAAGTCGGTTTCCGGATCGTTGCTTGCCCGGTTGGCGGAACGCTGCGCAGTCCCGCCGAAGTACCACACACCGCCGCGTATTACACGGGCGCTGCCGGATGCCGGTCCAACAGGGTCTTTCTCCGCGCTGTTTGTGTAATCCCCCATCCAGTCCCAGCACCATTCCCAAACGTTCCCGCTCATGTCGTATAAACCCCAGGGATTCGGCGGAAAGCTCCCCACTTCAGTTGTCTTTTCCCTGTTTATCCCCTTGGGGTTGTTATTATATGGATCATTCCCATTGTAATTCGCCTGGTCGGTCGTTATGTTATTACCGGTATAAAACGGCGTGGTCGTACCCGCGCGGCACGCGTATTCCCATTCCGCCTCGGTGGGCAGGCGGTACCCGTTGACATTGCGGTACCACGTTACGTCATCGCCGTCTATCACATACGCGGGGGTCAAACCGTCGCAGATGCTCAGGCGGTTGCAGTATTCCACTGCCTCAAACCAGGTGACACTATCCACCGGCAGATTGTCCCCGCTAAAATAACTGGGATAATCCCCGGTCATCTCATAGAATTCCGCCTGGGTTACCGGGTATTTAGCCATGTAAAAGGTACTTACAGTTACCTGATGCTGCGGGCCTTCGGAAGGAGCAAAGCGCCCCGGCTCATTGGCAGGGCTGCCCATAAGGAAGGTTCCGCCGCTTATGCGTACCATGCTGTCTGGCACAGGGACTATAGCCGGTGCCTGTTTAGCAGCCGGCGTTTGATTTCCGGACGCCGTTTGTTCACCAGCGGGCGTCTGGCTCGCGGCAGCCGCCTGGCTGCCGGAAGTCTGGGCTGTTTTCCCCTTGCATCCGGCCAGTAAAAGCACGGCGCAGAACACGGCGCACATAGCGGCGTAAAAAGCTGTAAAAAACAAAATCTTCTTTTTCATACAACCTCCATTATTATTCATCTTCTTTTTCTCCGAATCTTCCTAATGAAAAGAATAACAGTAATGCTGGCAAATATGCCGGTAACAACACCCGTGATTATTTTGTTTGCGATGGCATCCGACTCTTCCTCAGCCAATATTTCACTGCGGCTTACTATACCATTATAAAGTTCACTTATGGAGTATGAGCCGCCATAGGTATAATACGTCAACTTGCTGCCTTCCTGTTTTGCCAAAATAGTTACATCCCCTACTTTTGACATGTCAAGCATCCTGAAATAAATATCAAAATCGCCATCGTGATAGCCTTTTGAATTCTTGTTTACGGGTATATGATATTCGATGTCATTCAGTGCTTGTATGCCAAGTTTTTCCGCTGCGCCTGGATTTAATCCGGTTACCCTTACCATGGAACTCTGGAGTTTATGCAAATGATCAGGCGATAATTCAAATTCTCCGATTTTAGCGGTGGAATAAAAAATTTGGTCCTGATAAGGCCACCCTGATTGAGTAGCAAAACGTGTATCAATGGAGCCGTCTTTATTAATAGTGCAGTCATTCTTTTCCTGCAGCCAGTCATAGTACCCGTAGCGGTCTTCGGTGGGTTTATACCAATGGTATTTCGCAACTTTCCTTCTTAGGTAAGGGGACTCGACCGTTAGTTCAAAGACCGGGTCGGTGGTCGTACTGCCGTGGGCCGTAACCTTGCCGCTGACCAGTACCAGGCGGCCTTCGTTTTCCGGCAATACTTTGCCGTCTGTTATTACCACGGCGTTTTTTATTAAGGGTATGGCGCCGTCTCCCCGCGCGGAAATCCATATATTCCATATCAGGCAAAGAACAGTCAGAAGAAGAAAAACGCCAGTAACGCTGATTAAATTTCGCAGTAAGGCCAGAATCTTATTCATACATTCCCCTTTAAGCCGTCTGCGCTGCCAAATAAATATTCGTTTTTAAGCAGCTCATCAACGACGCCCGTGATGTAATGTATGTCAGACTTAATCCTTGCCCTAAACCAGTCCAGCGTCATGCTTTTATTCAGCTTGCCGAATTCAAACAGATCGCGGTTGTTTTTCATTGCGATTCTTGCGCGGCTGCCGTAAAAGCAAAAATATGTTACCGAGTCCGCGGCGTTATCCGCTGCTGTTACATATTCCATAAAATGCGGGGTTAAAATATAAAACGCCGTCTGCGGGTCTTGTGCGAGTATCTTGTACTTTTTATTAAACGCGTCGCTTTCGGTCTTTACTTCCTGCGTTTTTACGTGAACGCTGGTAGCGCCTATTTCACCTTCCCGCTCGGCAAGATACACAGCGGAGCTGACCCGCCTTTTAAAGCCTAGTTCTATCCACTGTCCCTTGAATTTTGTTTTGGCGCAAGATTTATTTTCCGAGTCCAGACCATCATAGTTTAATGTAAGGTCACAGAACTCAATGGGGACGCCTTTATACTTCCCCTTTACAAGGTCGCTTCCGCTGCTCGAAGACCAGCCGCCAATTAAATCCGACTCATCGATTTGCGAGTTGGGAATGTGCTTGCCCGGTAAATAAGATTCAAGTTCAAATGTTTCCGCCAGTATTTCATTAATAATGTTTGCTTTGATAACTTTGACAAGGATCTTATTTGTGGTGTACGCACGGTAGAAACAGATCACTGTTTCGACAGCGCAAATAATTATCAAGAGTCCCCCCAAACCCAGTACGAATTCCGGCAGAGCGGTAACATTGTAAAAACGGTGTAAATTCCTCAAAACGAGCCAGGCGATTAAGGATAAAGACCCGGACAGCAAGAGCAAGTTCACCCTTTTTCTTATCACGTTTATGCGGCTGGACAGTTCGCCTTTGCTAAAGCCCGTGGTTTTAACGCTCTCCCCGCCGTCAATAAAGATTGATCCGCAATACTTGCATTTTGCGCTTTTCCTGGGCACATACTTTTCGCATAACGGGCACTTTTTATTGTTCTTGTAAAATTTTGCCATTGTTGTGCTGCTCATACTCAATCTAGTCCCATTCTTCGCCGTGGTAAGCATTCAGGAATTTTCTGAAGGAACCGAAGGCCGGCCGGGTTTTACCGCTAAGGTCTGGCTGCCTGCCGCCGTCTGCCCGGCGGGCGTTTGGTTAGCGGCGGACGTCTGGCTTGCGGTCTTTGCCTGGCAGCCTGTCAGTGCTATTAGCATCCATGCTAATAGCACTGATCGGAGTTTTTGCTTAGCAAAAACTCCAGCTAAAGCATTCCGACACCGCCATCCTTGGCGGTACAGCGAGGCGCAAAAGACGGAGCACAATGTGGCCGCAAATAAAATATTATTTTTCATAAAGCCTCCTTAATTGCTTATTTTCAAACCAAACAAATATTCGTTTCTAAGCAGCTCATCAATGACGCCTGTGATGTTCCGCACGTCAGACGTAATCCTTGCCCTGAACCAGTCCAGCGTCATGCTTTTTTTCAGCTTGCCAAAATCAAACAGATCGCGGCCGTTTTTCATCGCGATTCTTACGCGGTTTCCCGCAAAGCAAAAATAAGTAATCGAGTCCGCGGCGTTATCCGCTGCTATTATATATTCCATAAAATGCGGGGTTAAAACATAAAACGCCTTCGTCGGGTCTTGCGCGAGTATCTTGTATTTTTTATTAAAAGCATCGCTTTCGGTCTTTACTACCTGCGTTTTTACGTCGACGCTGGTAGCGCCTATTTCGCCTGTACGCTCGGCAAGATACACAGCGGAGCTGACCGGCTTTTTAAGGCCGATTTCCAGCCACTGCCCCTTGAATGTGGTTTTGGCGTAAGATTTATTTTCCGAACCGATGCCATCATAGGCCAGCGCGACATCGCAAAACTCAACCGGGACGCCTTTATACTTTCCCCTTACAAGGTCGCTTCCGGTGTACCAGGACCAGCCGCCTATTAAACCCGACTTATCGATTTGCGAGTTGGGAATGCGGCCGCCCGGTAAATAAGATTCAAGTTCAAATGTCTCCGCCAGTATTTCATTTACGATGTTTACTTTGATGAGTTTATCAAGGACTCTTTTTGTTAAAAACCCTTTGGCATAACAAGATATTGTTGTGCTGATAAAAAAAAGTAACGCAAACCCGCCCAGAGCATCAATTTTGACATACCTGCCCAACAAATCTATTCCAAAGAACCCTGTGATGATGGATAAAAATGTAAGCTGCGAGTATAACCTTACTCTTTTTCTTGCCGCGCTTATGCGGGAAGACATTTCACTTTTGCTTAAACCAGTAGTCTTGACGTTCTCCCCGCCGTCAATAAAAATCGAGCCGCAAGTAGGGCATTTTGCAGCGTTTCTTTCTGTATAAACCTCGCATAAGGGGCATTGTTTTTTTGCCGCTGGGTTTTTCATTTTCACTAAAAATGGTGATAAAATTATAACATGGAAAAAGATTGCGGTCTACGCGCATAGATGTAGATGATGATATTGGTAGTTGGGTAGGGCTTAATTGTATAAATTAAGGTTTTAGCTCCGTTAAGTATTTTTGATACCGCTCAGGCATAAACTGACGCTGAAGACGAGGATTCTTCCTGCTTTCATTGTTTATTGACTTGTGGTATAGCCGCCACATATCTTCCCACGAATCCTTACCGGCCTTCTCTGTGACATTCGTTGCGGACGAGACAGGAACGAGAACGGCTTCGCTGCCGTTGGCTTTACGAAGGCAAAGGCCGCGCTTTTCGTCGATTATTGCCCAGGGCGTTTCGCCGAAGCGGAGGGTAAAGTGCTCCGCCAACGCCGGCAGGATAAAGTGATCCGGCGCGCAGCGGGCTGTGTAAACCCCGCCGCTTTCGGGACTGAACCTGAGCATCCCGGTTAAACGGTGAATCTCGTGCGACACCTTGCCGGCTTCTTTTAGTACCGCTAACACGCTGCTGTCGCCTCGATCCTTGCCGGCGCGGTCTGCTTCTTCCCTGTTCTTCGCGCGGCTTACTTTTTCGACGAAGGCGGCAATTTCTTTTTTGATGGGCTTACAGCTCATCTGCGCGTAAAGGGCGGTGTAATAGGCATCCACAGAAAGCTCAAAGATGCCGGATATATCCAGCGCGGTTTCTACAGGGTCTTCAAATAGTTCCATAACTTATTTCCATTATTTCAGAACTCAAAGAGTTCCGGCTGCAGGTAATCCTGATCGGAAAGCAGGCGGCGTATGCGGCTGGGATTCTCAGGCCGCTCGATAAAAGCTCCGGAGGCGGTGATAAAGTGCCGCGCCCTTTTCAGCACAACCCCCAGCCGGCGCAGGTTGTCAAAACTCAGGCTGCGGGAGCGCCGGGTTTCGATTATCCTGCGGCCCGTCTTTGCGCCTATGCCGGGAACCCGTAAAAGCTCATCGTAGTCCGCGCGGTTCACCTCCACCGGAAAAAAGTCCAGGTGCCGAAGGGCCCAGGCCGTTTTTGGATCCAGTCCTGTTTCAAGAAAACCCTCGTCCCCCTCAAGAATTTCGCCGGGCGCAAATTTGTAAAAACGCAGGAGCCAGTCCGCCTGGTACAGGCGGTGTTCCCTAAGTAAAAACGGCCTGGGCGGCGCGTGACTTACCATCGCCAGGCCGGGGAATTCAGGAAGCCTTGAATCGGGAATGCCTCCGCCGCCCGGGACACCAACGGGAATAAAAGCGGAGTAGTAGACCCGCCTTAGCCGGTATTTCCGGTAAAGCGCGCTTGAAAGGTTCATGATTGTTTTGTCGTTCTCGGGACTTGCTCCGACAACGAGCTGGGTGCTTTGACCGGCGGGGGCAAAAACCGGAACTGTGTTTTTCCCGGCAAGGTTGAACTTTCGCCTGTCTTCCTCGTTTTCTGCGCCCACGTTTAAAGTGTCTTCCATTGCGCCGAGGATTTCTTTTCCCGACTTTTGAGGCGCCAGGTATTGCAGACTTTTGTCGGTCGGCAGTTCTATGTTGGCGCTTAGCCGGTCTGCCCAAAGCCCGGCTTCACGAATCGTTTTTTCCCCGGCGCCCGGAATGATCTTTAAGTGTATATAGCCTCCAAAACCGGCTTCGGTTCGGAGCTTCCGGGCGGTCTCTATAAGTTTTTCCATCACAATGTCAGGATCCGCAAAGATTCCGGAGGAAAGGAAAAGTCCTTCTATATAATTACGCCGGTAAAAATTGCAGGTAAGGTCTACCAGCTCGTTCACCGTGAAGGAGGCCTTCTGCGTATCCGCCGAAGAGCGGTTCACGCAGTACGCGCAGTCAAAGCGGCAGGTGTTTGAAAAAAGCAGTTTTAGAAGACTAACGCAGCGGCCGTCTTCGGTCCAACTGTGGCAAACCCCGGCAGGTAAACGGACGCCAAAGGTCGAGTTGTCGCCGCGGCTGCCTTTCCCTCCGGGGCTGCCGCTCCCTGAAGAAGCGCAGGACGCGTCATATTTTGCGGAGGAAGACAGGATTGCCAGCTTTTCGGCTAATTCCACTCAGTTACTATACATTTGTATAGTGATAAATGCAAGGGGGCAAGGAAATAAATTTTACCACACTAACCGCGGACCTTCGGTCCGACACGAACTTGCAGTTAGAAAAACTATTTTTAGCCTTCAGATTCCATGCAATTAAGAAGGAGCAAGAGGGGAATCTTCGGTCTCGGTTGAGGATCATGAGAGTTTTGCGGCAAATATCGGAGTGAGGGTTCGTGGCGTTCGTGGTAAATTTTTTGAAAATTGATTTCCGTGGCAAGCGCGAACAGGCGGAATCAGCCTTCCCGCGGTCACCGCCGCCTGTCGGCGGCGGTGACTACTTCGTTCTTGGGACACCCTCTAATTAACCGGAGTATCGGTTATGCCAGAAGCCCACTGCTGCAGCGTCCTGGTTGGACGAGTGCCGCTAAAGAACGAATTCGTAGTATCATAGTCCGAGTGGACACTAGTACCAGCATAAATTACCGTGAACCCAGATGGCGAATAAGCTCCATTAGCGTATATATTATTAATATTGGGAAGAACAGTCGGAATATCAAGGACCATCG
>Ga0268262_10004677_pt1 | contig 14004 bp, 13 predicted proteins | sample TergutNc150P3_FD_190354 | JGI IMG/M metagenome (GOLD analysis project Ga0268262, IMG submission 190354) | Nasutitermes corniger P3 segment gut microbial community from laboratory colony in Florida, USA - Nc150 P3 (SPAdes) (version 2) | ecosystem: Host-associated > Arthropoda: Insects >... | reverse complement strand
TAATATTCCCCGGTCGCTTCATTTTTAAATGACACCGAATAACATGGACGGTCAGCCCTTTTAAATACGGAAAACGGAAGGTTTTTCATCTCTCTAATCCTTGCAAACGGCATTGAAAAACGATTCCATGTGTCGTTTTTATGTGTCGTTTTCGTATAACGCAATGATTAAGAGCGCCCTCCGTAGGGTAGCCCTTTCGTAATTCCTTACTACATAAGGACTTACGAATTACCGGCGATGAGACTTGAACTCATACATACTCGCGTACGGTAGATTTTGAGTCTACTGCGTCTGCCATTCCGCCACGCCGGCTTAAGTTAATGACAATAATTACTATATCTATAAATCGTTCCTAAGACAAGCATCACGGAAATCATTCATTTTATAGCAAAAGCGCATCCAAATCTATTTCTCCGGCGGTGCAGGGGATTGTAATGCCCCAGTTTTCGAGTACTCCCGGGTTTATTTCACCAAAAACGCCGATATGTTTTCCGTTATAAATAATTGCCGCCGCTCTTCCGGGAATAAAACGGGAATCATCCTCTTCTTCCACATCGTATTCACGGGACAGGTAGTAAAAAAGAGTCTGAAGTTCAGCGGCGGCTGAATTGAAATTAGCATCCGCTCCGGCATGGAGAAACCCGGCGAATTGACGGGTGGTACTCTTGTAATTTTCAGTATTATCAAGCCAGGCGACTTTGCCGACTTCAAAAATTTTGTGCGGGTAAACAGAACGTCCCGAGATTGATTCACTAGCCATCAGAGAAGCAATAATGGAGTTGCGTACATATTCGTAATTTTCCGTCATTGGGTTAGAGATACGGATCAATTTACTGTCGTCCGTGTTATCGGCAGAAGGACGCATATTTTCCGCCAGATCTTTGCGGGAGCCAAGATAGTTGTATATCATTTCCTGATAACCCATACCGACAAGCAGTTCCTTAACCTGTCTGCTGAACAGGGTAATCGGTAAAAGCCGCCCGATTGTAAAATCGGATGGACGCTCAGGCTTAAAGGAACCAAGAGAGCGGCCAATCATTACATCTTCAGAAACATCCGCCGCGTGAAGAAAATCGTTACGGTATTCGGGGGGCCAAGCGCATACACCTTCGGTTTCATCGGTTTGTCCCAATTCAGCCGCCTTGCTTTTTTCCGCTTTAACGCCCATTCGTTGAAGAGCCTGCACACATTCATCGGCGGATAATTTTTCTCCCAGGAATTTTTCTATCCTTGATAACGAACAAAAAACCTGTTTCTGAAAATAATACGGGAAGACCACATTCCTGCCGAAAGGCGTATCAAATTCATACTCAACCTCCGCAGGCTCAATAGTAAAGCCATTATCTGCAAGATCGCACGCTACAATTGAAGCAGCCAGAGTGACCGATGCTATGTCCGTACCTGTAAGTTCTATAAAAATTTCATTGTCGCCTACCTGCACTGCGCCAAGATCATTTGAATTAATGATCGGCGGATATGAGAGAATAAATTCCTGCGAATCCAGCAGCAGGGGGTGGATAGGTTCATGCTCCTGAATAAATGCGTATTCTTTGCCTTTCGGATGCTGCTTTAAGATTTCCCGAAGCGTCAGCGGGCAGTCCCACTGGAGCGGTACAAAAGAAACAGAATCAGGGTCTACACCCCTGTAAATAATAGGCCATTTAATCAAAGAAATACGGTAAAGCCCCATTGATATGCTGCGCCGCTTCCGCCCGAAATTCCATGCAAGTTTTTCCTGAGTTTGAATCATATCCCTAAGCATCTGGTCTGTAATCGCCTTGCCTCTTGCGACAAAGCCCGCAAGGTACGGACGCACCTTTTTTACGCTTGCCTCGACTTTTACCTTGTATGCGGTTTTTTTTACATCGTCCTGCTTTGAAAAAAAGCCGTATTCGGGTATTTTTCCGCCGCAATAAACCTTAAGCTGACGGGCGCACCCGGCTGTTCCCCAAAGATCGGGCCGGTTTGTATCGTTAAGTTCTATTTTTAAAATTCGTTCATTTACCGGAAGATTTTTATCGCTATCTTCGTCCAGTTCGGCCTTGGCAGAGGAAAGAATTTCTTCAAATTCATCCCTGTTTTTCCATCCTTCGGGCTTTCCTGCAAGCGTATAAAAAATTTCTTCGTTTACTTCAATTTTTGGCATATTCGACATTATACTTATAATGAATATTTAAAACAAGCATCACGGCGAATGTGTTAACTTGTAAATTAGTTTTTTCAGGCTGGGTTATGGGAAATTATTATGGAAACCGATAACAGATTAAAGATGACAGGAGTTATTACAGACTTCGTAGTATGGGATGATACCATAAACCTATATGCTTCAAAATTCCACGAAAAATTTAATGTATTTCCTAATATAATGCTTGCTAATGATTATACGTATAAGAAAATTGATTTATATGCACAAAAACATCCTGAACGAATTATTGACTCAACCGGAGAAAATGATATTGAAACAAGCAGTATATCGTATCAGGGATTAAGCGTCTTTACAGCCGAGGAATACGAGCTTGATTTTTGTTTAAGCTATGAAACGGCCGATGGTTCATTTATATTAATTTTTGATGAAGACCCCGATTTTGACGGCGAACCGGAACCGCTGCCGGCAGAAGACGAAGAAAAGCCAAAATTTTACTTATATGAAAAATCGGCTTGAAAAATTTATAACATAAGCGATGAACAGACGGAATACCAGATAAATGACAGACTAAGTTTTCAACGGTTTATAGGGATAAATTATACGACACGATACCCGACGCTAAAACGATATAGCATTTTCGGGAAGTATTGAAAGAAGCTGGGGTACTGGAAAAAATATTTAAAATTTAAATCTAAAAAAGAAACAATATTGAATATAAAAACTAAAAACACCGGAAATGCAATGACAAATTCTGAAATGGCTCGTGGAGTTCCCCCAACGGCTGGGAACACGATCCGAGCCATACGTAATTAAATCCGTGTAGTATGTCCGTAATCCGTCATAAAATACGATTTCCTGAGATGTATATATTATTGATTTGATGACCTACACCATCAGCAGTCGCAACCCAACGTATTTTCAAATTGTCTTTATTATCAGCTCCGCTTGACAATGAACGTTGATAATCATGAAAAAGGCTGTCACCTGGAAGAATAATAGAAGTACCTGCGTCAATCCAAGTATCACCGTTATCTACACTATACTGAAGCTGAAAAGTCTTAATGGCTGTTGTAATATTGCGATTTGTTAGGTTTTTTGTCGGTATATCTTGCAGGCAGTATGGCAAGCCCTCTGCGGCGGTATTGGCGTGAATTGCCGATGCAGCCATGCCAAAGCATGCGTAGACTAATGCCACGACACCAACCGCCGCAGGGGGCTTGCCATGCCGCCGTGAGACATATATGCGGAAAACGCCTTGAGATAAGTACCACTTTCGTATACTGTTAATCAAAGTGAAATGGGATAAAAAGGAAATTTCCCCCGAACAAGTAAAGGATATTTCCGTAAAATACGGCTGCACACTGCTGGCCGCTTCGATCCTCGCCCGCAGAGGACACTGCACAGGCGATTCAATACGTTTCTTTCTGGAAGACGATCTTGTCTCATTGCGCAATCCCTTCATTCTTGACGGAATGGAAGACACGGTGGAACGCATCCTCGCCGCAAAGGACGAGGGCGAAAAGGTTCTCATATTCGGAGACGGCGACGTTGACGGTATAACGGGGACCGCACTTCTCGCTGGATACCTCGAAAGCCTTGGGATGGACGTAAGCTGGCGCATACCAACAGGAGATGAATCTTACGGGCTTTCCATGGAAGCGGTTGAAGAATTCGCCGCCAAAGACGGCACATTGATAATAACGGTGGACTGCGGCATTTCCCGGTTTTCGGAAATCAGGCGGGCGAACGAACTTGCCGTCGACGTTATCGTAACAGACCACCATGAGCCGCAGGAAGAACTGCCCGAGGCGCTAGTCATCGTCAATCCGAAACTGAAGAACTCAGCCTACCCGTTCCGCAATCTTTCAGGCTGTGGCGTCGCTTTCAAGCTGGTCTGCGCTCTCCGTTTCGCTCAAAACAGCGAACTTTACGGACAGCAGATTTGCCTGTTAAACACAAGGCTTGTAAACGACGCATGGGTAATTGAGGCCGCAAAGATGCGCAATCTCGTTGTAGCGGATACATTGATTGAAACCATTGTACCCGGGATTGTTTCGATAACTGAGACACGCCTGCCCGCCTTTCTTCAAGGCCAGCAGATTCTTGTTTGGGACGCTTCGCTGCACAAGCAAACCTTTGCCAAACTTTTCGGCAAGGGCGTAGAAGTGGGAATGTTTGACATCGCCACACAGATCAGCAAGGAAATACCGCAGACCGCAGGCATGAGTCTGCTCCGTATCAAGGAGTTATCCAAAATCGCAAAGTATTCTGACAGGGAATTGAGCGAGCTTGACGTATTTGTCAATCTGTTTACATCGTACGCAAAACTGCTGGAGAAGAACCTGTCAGGCTCAGCGGAGGAAAACGCCGACATTCAGCTTGCCGCTCTCGGAACCATTGCGGATATTATGCCCCTGCTTGATGAAAACAGAATCATCGTGCGCAGAGGGCTTGAGTCGCTTGAAAAAAAGCCGAGACCCGGCATCTCAAACCTGATGCAGAGGATTGATCTGGCAGGCCGCCATTTTGACACAAAGGACATTTCGTGGAGACTTTGCCCCATAATAAACGCCGCACGGCGTATGAGCAGCGCTGAAACAGCGGCAGCTCTGTTCTTTGAGAGAAATCCCGCAAAGATAGAAAAGCTTGCCGGAGAACTTATAACAATGAATGAAAACCGCAAAGAACTGGAAGACAAAACATGGGCTATTGCGGAACCAATAGCCTACAAGAGCGTTAAAGAATACGATGAAAAACTTGTTTTTGTTTACAGCGAAAAAATCAATAAGGGCATTACAGGACTAATAGCGCAGCGGGCTGCCCGCACGTTTAACACTCCGGCCATGATTGTTTCACTCGGCGATGAAATATGCACAGGCTCCCTTCGTTCAGCGAGAGGGTACAATATCTGCGCCCTTCTGGAACAATGCGGCGATCTGTTTATTGACTCAGGCGGTCATAAGGCCGCCGGAGGTTTCAGCATGTTTAAGCGAAACTGGGACAGTTTTCTTGACAGACTGAAAGATGTATCAACTACAATAGAGTTTGAACAGGGAGAGGACGAGGAAAGCATTCAAATTGACGCTGAGCTTCCCCATGAATATCTCTCGCCGGATATATTAAAATTAATCGATCAATTTGAGCCTTACGGCAGTGGGAACGAACCTCTTGTCTTCATGTCAAAAAAACTTGCCGTTAAGGATATAAACTTAATCGGCAAACCGGAAGCAAAGCATGTTAAAATGACTCTAGACGCAGGTAAATACAAATGGCCGGCTCTTTATTGGCAAAGCGCAGAGCGTGTGATTAATAAAGAATTCGGTATAAACGATACGGTTGATGTTGTCTTTAACCTTAACCGTGATTATTTTAAAGGAAACGAAACGCCGCAGATGTTGATTCTGGATTTGAAAAAAAGCAGTAACGGTTAATAACGATGAAACGAAATTTATTTATTTTATTTTTAAGCTTAGTCATCTCAACCATTGCTTTTGCGCAAGTAAAATACGCGGTAATACCGGAAACTCCCCGTCCCGGAGAGCCTGTAACAATCGGCATTGACAGCCTTGCTTTTTATAACCCGGCAAGGGAAGCGCTGTTATTTGTAAACGGAAAACAAATTGCAAAATCAGCTTTTTTTTCAGTATCAGCGGAAGCCGCAAAACCAGTCTTTCTGGCGGCGGTAATTACGATACCTTCAACAATAAACCCGGGCGACGCAGTTATCAAGGTGAACAGCGAAGCAGGCTTAGTACTTGAAATACCCATTACAATAACCGCAAGGGATTTTGTTTCAGAAGTTATTGAATTAAACCCCACCCTAACAGGAATTAGAACTGACCCCGATCCAAAAAGAATCGAAGAGGCAAACAGACTTTGGGGTATTCTTTCCACAAACGGCAGTCAAATCTACCACACCGGATTCTTTGTCCCGCCTGTTTCATCAACCAGAAGAACCAGCTTTTTCGGCGACCGCCGTGTTTATAAATATTCAAACGGCACAAGCGACACGTCGATTCATGCGGGTGTTGACTTCGGCGTACCAAAGGGAACCCGTGTAAGCGCATGCGCTACCGGAAAAGTTGTTCTTGCCCGCAATAGAATTGTTACGGGTAATTCGGTTGTATTGGAACATGCTCCGGGTATTTATTCGCTGTATTACCATTTGGACAGTATCAGCGTAAGTGAAGGTGACATGGCTTACTCGGGAACACAGATTGGTTTATCAGGCTCTACAGGATTATCGACAGGTCCTCACCTGCACTGGGAAATCAGGGTCAGTACTGAAAACACAGATCCTGACATATTCATAAACCGTCCTATTATTGACAAAGATTTAATAATGAGTAAAATCTTTAATTAGTGTTATTCTGAAATTTCAGTTTTCGAATTAATACCTAAAAATTTACCATGAGGAAAGGAGGTGATTAACTTTGGCGCACATTACAGTCGATGACAACGAGCTGCTTGAAAAAGCTATCAAACGTTTTAAACGTATGGTAGAAAAAGAAGGCATCATCCGTGAATTTAAAAAGCGGGAGTATTATGAAAAACCCTCCACTATCCTCAACAGGAAGAAAAAAACCAATGCCCGCAAACTTGTAAAACGGAATCGTAAGGGCAAGGGTGAATATTAAACTTTCAATCTCATACAGATACATAATTAAAGCGAAGAACTTAAAAAAGAATTCGAGATTTTTTTTGTTCTTCGCTTTTTTATCAGTTTTTCTCTCTTGCGCGGCTTTATCTTCCAACATCTCAGCGCAGGAAACGCCCGTATCTTTTCAGGCTGTTGCGGCTGTCGAGCCGGTATGGCAGCCGTTTGCGGACAGTGTTGATTATTTCCGAGCTAAACTTTTAGACCCTCAGCTTGAATTTTGGGCGCTTAGGATCGACCTTAATTCTCCGAATATCCGCATTGTTGTAAGGGGAGGCGCTCCGTCAAATGATGACAGCACTTTAAGCACAAAAGTTTCCGGTTTTGTCCGAGACAACGATCTTATCGCGGGCATCAACGCCGTTCCTTTTGATGTAATCACTTCCAAAGAAGGCCTGCCTATTAAAAATATCGGGCTTGTTATTTCAAGCGGCAAAGTAATCTCACCCGCAAACAGACAATACGATGCGCTTGTTTTTTACAAAGACGGCAAAGCGGCGATTGTTAAGCAGTCCGCTCTGCAATCGACGGATAATATCGAAAACGCCTTAGGCGGCTTTTACAAAATACTCGCAGGCGGAGAACCTGCGGAAAGAACGCAGGGGCGCGAAGAGAGGCATCCGAGAAGTGCCGCCGGAATATCAGCTAACGGTAAATACCTTTACCTGCTTGTGGTTGACGGCAGGAGAACAGCCAGCGTCGGCAGCACAGAAGGGGAAACTGCTGTTATTTTGCGCTCTCTCGGTTCATGGGAAGGGATAAATTTTGACGGCGGCGGCTCAAGCGCACTTGCGCTTCGTTATGAAGACGGCAGGGTAAGAACAGTCAACACCCCCATTCACGGCGGAATTCCCAATCAGGAACGAGCGGTCGCAGGCTGCCTCGGAGTTTTCCTCAATCCTTCCAGGGAAAAATAAAGTTCCTGAATGAACGGGTTCCTGTTTTTTCACGCTCTTCTATTAAAATAGCGTCCCACGGTATCTTACGGCGGTTTGCGTCAGGATTGGCTTCCAGCCAGTCATACTTTAAAAGACGCAGGCGCAAGGCTTCGTCAATGTACAGGAAAATACCGACCGGGCCCGGAAAAATAAATACAAACACAACGGAAATTATCAGGGCAATTAAGTTATGAATAAGAAAGAAAAACGCGAAGCCTGAATTGTCCAGCGAAATTATCATGCACTTTTTGATGGATTTTCTTATTTTTGATCCCAATCTGGCGTAAACTGAAAAATAAAACTGAAATGAGAGCAGAGCCAAAATCATCATCCAGAAAACAATTGCCGCAAAGACAATTCCCAAAGGAGAGTCCATGGTAAGATAAAACGGAAGAATAACTGTCATTACCAAAAAAAGAATGAATACAAAAAAACTCATAAAAATCCCGGCGGGCCATGCTGTTTTAAGATTCCTGAAAATATCAACAAACTCAAATGAACTGTAATCTGAAATTGATTTAATTGTAACAGCCGCAGAAGCCAGGTACACACAACAGAGAAGAATCCCAAAGGCGCTCAACGCAATTTCCAGCGCCGTTGAATCAAAATACTTGGCGGTTAAAGCAGGAAGAAAAATGGGAATTGAGACAATAATTAAAAAGCCGATATTAAGAACGACAATCTTAAACATATTATCCCACAGATCATAAAAAGCTTTTCTTATAACAAATCCAATCATGGGTAAATATTACATAATTAACCTAATAAAGTCGAGCCGAATTGCGGTTGTATATCATTTTTTTTTTCTATATAATTGGCGTTTAGAGGTAAAAAGTGATTGTAATGAAGTTCGGCGGCAGTTCGGTAGCTGACGCGTCACGGATACGTCATGTTGCGGAAATAGTAAAGACTCAGTTGGAAAAAAAACCCGCGCTTGTATTATCCGCTATGGGAGACACGACCGATCATCTTCTTGAAGCGGCGGAAACAGCGCTTAAAGAAGGCAAGGTAGAAATCGATCATATAGAAAAACTTCATCTTACAGCCATTAAAACACTTAAACTTCCAATTCAAAAAGAGATTGGCGTCCTTTTGGACGAATTAAAACGCCTGCTGTCAGGTATTGCACTTATCAGAGAGCTTACGGTACGCACCAAGGATTATCTTGTATCTTTTGGAGAACGTCTGTCGGTGCGCATAGCGGCGGCATATTTAAAAGCTATCGGTATGAACGCCAGGGCTTTTGACGCATGGGAACTTGGCTTCATTTCAAACTCCGGTTACGGTCACGCCGAACTATTAAAGGAAAGCTGGGATTTAATCCCTCAAAAGATACTGCCTTTAATAAAAGGGAATGTATTACCTGTTATAACAGGTTTTATAGCGAAAGATGAAAAAAATATAATAACAACGCTTGGTCGGGGCGGTTCCGATCTTTCCGCCACAATGATTGCAGCTTCCTGCAGAGTCGATGAAGTTCAGGTTTGGAAGGACGTTGACGGTATCCTGACAGCAGACCCGAGAATAGTAAAAAAAGCACGGCCCGTGCAAAGTGTTACATACGATGAAGCGGCAGAGCTTGCCTATTTCGGCGCACAGGTGCTTCATCCAAGAGCTATGCAGCCATGCATGAAAACAGGAACGCCTGTACTTGTAAAAAATTCGTATAACATTGAGGCGCCTGGAACAAGAATTGAGCCTGCGTCGTCCGGCGGAAAAAACAGGCTTCCCGTGCGTGCAATCACTTCCCGTCAGAATGTAACGCTTGTAGATATAGTTTCTACAAGAATGCTGGGACAGTACGGTTTTCTGGCGGAAGTATTTTCCATTTTTGCAAGGCATAACATTTCGGTAGATATGGTTGCGACAAGCGAAGTATCGGTCTCACTTACACTTGATACCTCTCACGATTTGACCGAAGCAAAAAAAGAACTGAATAAAATCGCAAGTGTAGAGATAAAAACAGGAAAGGCGATTGTTTCTATCATCGGCAATGTCAAACGCTCATCGGAAATTCTTGCAAGAGCGTTTAAAATTTGTCAGTTTATCGGCGTTACTGTGCAAATGATTTCTCAGGGAGCAAGCAAGGTAAATATAAGCTTCATTGTGAATGATACAGAAGCGGTTGAAACAGTAAAAGCGCTTCATCTGGATTTTTTTGAATCATAATTAAGGAAGCATCATGAAAATAGCAATTATCGGTTACGGTAAAATGGGTAAAATGATAGAACAGGTTGCCCATGCTCAGGGGCATGCCATTGCGGTAATAGTAGATCCCCTTGCAGAACACGCCGGAATACCTGTAAGTAAAAATATTGACGAAGCAAACCTTAATTCCGCTGATGCGGCAATTGAATTTTCCCAGCCCGCATCCGCTGTGTCAAATATTATCGCCCTTGCGAAAAAGAAAATTCCAACGGTAACGGGAACAACAGGCTGGCATGAACGCATGAACGAAGTTGAGAAGGAAATTAAAAAATCGGGCAGTTCGCTTCTTTGGGCGTCTAACTTTTCAATCGGGGTGAATCTTTTCTACCGTATAGCATGGTACGCCTCCGAGCTTGTAAATAATTTTGACGAATACGATGTCGGCGGATTTGAGACGCATCACAATAAAAAAATTGACAGCCCTTCCGGAACCGCAAAAATATTGGCTGAAGGCGTCCTTTCCAGAATTGAGAGGAAAAAGAAAATAATATGGGAAACCATGAACCGGATACCAGAAGCGGACGAACTGCACTTCCCCAGTCTGCGGATTGGCAATGTTCCCGGAAATCACAGCTTGTTTTTTGACTCATCTGCGGATACAATCGAAATCAGCCATACAGCCAGAAGCCGCGAAGGATTCGCTTCTGGCGCCGTAAGAGCAGCGCAGTGGTTAGCTGCTAAAAAACAGCACGGCATTTTTACAATAGACGAAATGTTAAAAGATATTTGGGACCGCCACGGTTCCTTGAAAATTTGAGGTGAATATATGACACTGTTCGGCGGCGCATTTACGGCGCTCATTACGCCAATGAAAGAATCAGGAGAAGTTGACTACGACGGTTTTCGCAGGCTCATTCAATTTCAGATAACAGAAGGGATAGACGGTATTGTTCCGCTTGGAACAACCGGAGAAAACCCCACTCTTGACGAAGACGAAGAAGACAAGTTAATTGAAATTGCGGTAAAAGAAGCAAGCGGAAAAATCCCTGTCATAGTCGGAGCCGGCTCCAATGACACAAAACACATGGTTAGTTACGTTAAACGGGCAAAAAAAATGGGCGCTGATGCTGCGCTTGTCGTAACTCCCTACTACAACAAACCCAATGACGACGGTCTTTTGCGGCACTTTGAAGCCGCCGCTTCTATAGGCATTCCCATCATTGTTTACAATATCGCCTCACGCACCGGCAGAAATATTCCTACGCCTCTTATGAAAGAAATCGCCAAAATTCCAAATATTGCAGGCGTAAAAGAATCTTCAGGCGATCTTAACCAAATGGGCGATGTTATCAGGGAAATCGCAATGCCACGCAAAGCCGAAGGCGGAAAATTCTGGGTACTTTCGGGAGACGATCCCTTAACACTGGCTCTTACAAGCATGGGTGGAGACGGAGTAATCTCCGTTATTTCAAACCTGTTACCTGCAAAAGTAAAAGCTCTTGTAAAATCCGCATTTGAGGGTAATTATGAAAAAGCCCGTGAACTCCACTATGAACTTATCCCATTTATAAAAGCCGCTTTTATAGAAACAAACCCCGTTCCCATAAAACAGGCAATGAAATGGGCAGGTCTTCCCGCAGGCCCAGCCCGCCTTCCTCTCGGCAAACTTGCGCCCACAAATGAAGCGATTCTAAAAAAAGCGATGTCTGATTTAGGGATTGAATTTGTCAGGTAGTTTTTAGGAAGGTTCAAGAAACGGAAAGGTAAATGCCGAGTTGATAATTTTTTTATCCAAGGCGTTTAGCTGCTCCAAGAGGGATTTGCGTTTTTTTTACGGAGAGAAATTGTATTTGAAAGTTGTTGTGTTGCCGGTTGAGTGTAGGGAGAAGATAGAAGGGATTTTTGAAGCTTAGATTGGTAAAAGGTAAGGTGGTTGGTCATTATCGCAGATATGAAAAAATTCAAATTTCATCGTCTATAGAAAAGCAATTTGACATTTATTCCTGAAAACTTGTCTCATTTCCATATTGATGTTAAGAAAATACAAATGGCTTATACCGACCTTTATATAGTTGATAATAGTAGTCTCGAATATTCTGTTAAAAAGTATCTTAATGAATGGTGCGGTATTTCACGGCAAATGGATATTGCTACCGGCTATTTTGAGATAGGCGGTCTTTTGGAGTTGGATGGAGAATGGGGAAAACTTGAAGAAATCAGGATTATTTTAGGGTCTGAAATAACCAAAAGAACAAGAGATGTTATTAAAGAAACTAAAAAATATTTTTTATATGGTCTTAATAAAAGTATAGAAGATGAAAAAGAAAAAAATGAATTTCTTTCCGGAGTTCCTGCTATACTTGATGCTCTAAAATCCGGTAAAATTGAGTGTCGGGTTTTTGATAAAAAAATTCCATGCTAAAGCATTTATTACCTATTTCAGAGAAGATTATCACAAGAAATTTCCATCGTCCATGAATGTGCCTTCCTGTTATGCGCTGGTAGGTTCCAGTAATTTTACCGGTGCCTGGCTGACAAAAAATATTGAACTGGATGTATAAATAGCACATAACGTAGAGGCTTTACAAGAATGGTTAATAAACATTGGGACGAAGCGGCGGATATTACCGAAGCTGTACTTTCAACGATAGAAAACCATTGCCGGGAATATTCACCCTATCAGGTATATCTAAAGTCCATGTATGACTATTTTAAAAACCGTGAACAAACAGTAAGTGACTGGGAAAAAGATGACTCTAAAATTTTCAAGGAACTATCTCAATACCAGCGAGACGGATATAACACATTACTCCGTTCTGGAGGCGATGGGGGAGGGGATAAACGTTAAATCTAACATACATCAAGCGCTTAATTTTTTGTATACATCTTCTATAAAAACATGCATAACACTCTTTTTTAATTCGTCATTATTCAAAAGAAGACCGTAAAAATCATCGCTTTGCTCGTATCCGTTTAGTAAAGCGTCATTAACGCTGTCATTATAACTAAAGTGGAAATCTTCAAACGTATTGGTTTTTGCGCTTGTTTTTAATTTATCATTCTTTAATAAAATTTCCTTAACCTGCAAAGCATTTTTAGAAACTACATCGGCGTCAAATTTTTTATTATATTTTGCGTTTATTTCATCAATAATTTTTGATAATTTCTTCTTTTCATCAGGACCTATGGTTGTTTCTCCCGGTACGATAAACTCTACTTCAGTCTCAGCAACATAGCTTGACTCTGTTACCTCTTTAGTTTTTTTGGGTTTATTAAATGATACTGTTATTTTGTCGGCAATGTCAAAATCATTTCCGCCGGAAGTTATCTCAATTTCTTTAATAAGATAAGATAGGAAATTGTACTTTTTATGCAAATCATGATCTTCAAAATTTGTCGCCTGAATTATAAAACCGTAAAACTGCAAAAACTTTCTGATTGTCGATTTTATTTCATATTGTTCGTTTATAATATGTTTATAAATAAGACGCAGGGCTTTGTCTAAAAGAGATTCCATTTGTTCTTTATCTTTTGAAGAACGCTTGTCTTGATATAAATATTCGTTAAAGATGGTTACATCGTCATAATCCAAAAATCCGTAGCGGTCTATTTGCGCGACAACTTTACGAATGTCGGAAGGCGTAATAGTTTTGTTCAGAATTGTCCAAGTGTAATAAGGAGAAAAAGCTTTTTGTATATCCTCGTATGAGTTTATAAAGTCTAAAATAAATGTTTTCTTGTCATATGGAGGGTAAATTCTGTTTAAACGTGAAAGAGTTTGAACGGCTCCTACTCCTTTTAGCTTCTTGTCGATATACATTGCCGTCAATTTAGGCTGGTCAAATCCGGTTTGATATTTATTGGCTACAAGAAGCACCTGATATTCGTCCTTGTCGAATTCTTCTCTAAGGGCAAGAACGGAAAAACCATTCATCTTGTGTTCTTCATATTCATTAGTTGTTTTTACGCCATCTTTTTCTGTTTCTATTGAAATTTTACCTGAAAAAGCAACAAGGGCTTTTATATTTTCATAACCTTGTTTGTCAATATAGTCATCAAATGCTAGTTTGTATTTTACAGCGGCGGCTCTTGACGGCGTTACTACCATCGCTTTG
>Ga0268262_10004676_pt1 | contig 14004 bp, 12 predicted proteins | sample TergutNc150P3_FD_190354 | JGI IMG/M metagenome (GOLD analysis project Ga0268262, IMG submission 190354) | Nasutitermes corniger P3 segment gut microbial community from laboratory colony in Florida, USA - Nc150 P3 (SPAdes) (version 2) | ecosystem: Host-associated > Arthropoda: Insects >... | reverse complement strand
CAGAGGGTTAATATGCTGTTAAAAATGTAAATCAAAAGATATCAATGATAATCTAACAAAAAATAATTCTGAAAATCTGTGAAGGGAAATAAATCTCTCTAAGAGTAATAAATTCGACAGTCTCAACATGCGCGCTTGGGTGTATGCGTATAATTTAAAAAGAAACGTTGACCAATCTCTTTTCGATGCTAACATGGCACTAGAACTAAGTCCTAATAACGAAAATTATTTAGACACTCGCGGCTGGGTGTATTTGGCTAAAGGTGAATATGGCAAGGCAACTGCTGACTTTAATGAGGCTCTGCGAATTGATCCTAATTTACAAAGTTCTATGGACGGGCTTGCCTTGGCGCGTCAAGGACAACCACAACAATTGCAACAGCCTCAACAACTGCAGCAGACCCAACAGCCACAACAGGTGCAGCAAGTACTAGTGCAACAAACGCTGAGCGAACCGGTTACAGCACCCGAAAACAGCCTCGACAATAACCTGGCATGGCTGAAAATGTTTGTTCAGAGCAACGGCAACTACATTATCGAAGTAAAAGCAGATGAAAGAATAGACGGGCAGAGGTTTGAGTACAGCGGAAAGAATAACATACGCATAACCCTCCGTGGCATTGGCGCGAATAGGACCATTTTAACTAATTCCTATATCGATTTAAATGGTTTTGTCATCGGTTCCGGCGTAACATTGGTGTTGGACACTAACATCACCCTCAGAAACGGTGTTGATGTTAATCGAGGCGGGACGCTTATCATGAATAACGGAGCGGCCATTACTGGCACCCTCTACCTTGGGGCTAACAGTGATGACATTGGGGTGCGTGTGAGTCAGGGCGGAACATTTACGATGAACGGCGGCACTATAAGTTGTGGTATGAGAAGCGACGGGGTTAGTAGTGGCGGAACCTTTACAATGATAGGCGGAACCATATCCAGAAATATGGTAGGCGTGTATTTGACTGGTGGCTCAACCTTCACGATGAACGGCGGCACTATTTCAAGCAATGGTAACGGGGTATACCAGTGGAATAGTGGAAATACCTTTATGATGAACGGCGGCATTATTTCAGGCAATAGTGGCAGTGGGGTGAAAGTGTCTAACTTCACAATGAATGACGGCAAAATAACCGGCAATACCGACGGATATGATGGAGATGGCGGAGGGGTGAATGCGACTAACTTTACGATGAACGGCGGAACCATATCCGGCAATACCGCGAACAAGAATGGCGGAGGGGTTTATGCGACTAACTTTACGATGAACGGCGGAACCATATCCGGCAATACCGCCGGAGAAAATGGCGGCGGGGTGGCGATTAGAAGCAACGGCACATTTACCAAGACCGGTGGCGAAATTTCAGGCTACGGCAGCGACAAGGCGAACGGCAACGTGGTAAAAGACTATTCCGGCGCGGTTCGTAACTATAGGGGCCACGCGGTGTATGCCGCTTCAAACCCAAACAGAGTAAAAATTAAAGAAGGCAGCGCCGGACCGGGAGATAATTTATTTTACAACAATGATACAGCTGCCGGGGCATGGGACAATTAATGAAGCGCCTTCTTTTGGTCTTGCCGGCTCTGGCTTTGTTGTTGGCAGCCTGCGCCAGTACCGCCGCTGAAAATACGGTGGGGCTTTCCCTGCTGGATGCCGTGGAGCAGTCTGCGGAAAAGATAGCTAAAGATCTGCCCAAAGGCAGCCGTGTAGCAATCGTTGCCTTTGAATCGGAAAGCGACAACCTTTCGGACTTTATCATGGAAGAGCTTACATGCGGCCTTGTCGAACGGGGCATGGAGGTGGCAGACAGGCAAAATCTCAATTACGTGTACAAGGAGCTTAACTTCCAGATGTCCGGGGATGTAAGTGACGAGACGGCTCAGGCCATCGGCAAATTCCTGGCCGCGCAGCTAGTAATAACCGGGCAGTTGACCGACCTCGGCAATGCCTATCGTTTTAGGACAGGCGTAATCCACGTGGAAAAAGCCACAAGGGATAGTGTTACCCGGTTTACTGTGCGGAACGACAAGGAAACGCGTGATATGGTTGCAGCCCTTGCCGAGCACCAGAATACGGTTAAGACCGCTAAATATGGGGTGAGCGAAACTGCCGCGCCACAAACTGCCGGAACTTTCCTTGACCGCGGTATTTTGTTCGCAAGCAGGGGCGATTACAAAACGGCAATCGCGGATTTTAGCGAATCCCTGAAGTTGGACCCGAAGCTGGCTGCGGCATATATGCTGCGCGGCAGGGCATGGTTCGCAAGCGCGTCAAAGGTAATCGGCGTAGATGCCAATTTCAGCGAAGTCGATACTTATTCTACCGACAGGCGGACGACAGCAGAACAGGCTTATGCCTTTGATGAGGCAATCTCGGATTTCACCGCCGCTCTGCGGCTCGACCCGAATAACGCCGTTATCTATCGGGAACGGGGTATTGTTTATTCGGATAAAGGCGACACTAGCCAGGCAATAGCGGACTTTGACCAGGCGATCCGGTTTGACCCCAATAACGCCCCAGCTTATAACAGCCGTGGCATTGTGTATTTGAAGAAAAAAGACTATGACCGAGCCATTGCGGATTTTAGTCAGGCGCTCCGGCTGGATAACAATTATACATCCGCGTATACCAACCGCGGCGTTGCGTATTTGGATAGAAATGACTATGACCATGCCATAGCGGATTTTAATCAGGCGCTCCGACTTAACCCCAACGATGCCTCTGCGTATAACAACCGCGGTTTTGTATACATCGCTAATGGCGACCTTGACCGGGCCATAGAGGATTATACTCAGGCGCTTCGGCTTGACCCCGATTACGCCGAGGCGTATAACATCCGCGCCAATGCGTATTACAGCAAAAAAGACTATGACAGGGCTATTGCTGATTATACCCATGCGCTTCTGATTGATCCCAATTATGCTGAGGCGTATAACAACCGCGGCGTTGCATATTACAACAAAAAAAACTACGAACAAGCCATCGCAGATTTTGAGATGGCACTGCGTATCAATCAGGACAATGCTGGCGCAAGACGTAACCTCGAGGCATCCAGGCAGGCGCAGGGGAGATAGCGTGTGTTGCCTGTCATTGTATTCCAAAAAAAGTACCGTTTAAAAGTTAGTCGAAAGACCGAAACAATAAAGGAGCACTTTATGAGAAAGAACACAATTTTTACACTTACGCTTATTTTAGCGATAGTATTCACTCTTATACTTGCAGGGTGCGATAACCTTACCACCCCTACATCGCCTACTACACCAACAACGCCAACTACTCCTAGCACCCCTATCCTTGCGCTACCCGCTACAGTCAAACCAGTCTTGGGTCATGGGTACGACATTACCAGCCATTACGCGTATTCGCCTGATATCAAACCTGCTGTTCTGGATCTGGATAAACTGCTTGAAGCCCAGCGGGTTCAGGAAGACCTTAATTTAAGAAGCGGCGTATTTGAAACCATTACCGGGAAAGATATCAATGAATATATGCGAGGTATTACTGAAAAGGTTTCATTTTCTGCTAAAGCTAGCTTTTTGAAATTGGCCTCGTTTTCCGCTGAAGTCGGGGCTAATTTCGGTGATGAACGCACCACAAAAGCGGAGTATGCCTTTACCACCAGTACAAGCCGCATTGTTAAAGGGGCTTACAATATCGGAAACAAAAACCGATTAGACGAGTTTTTTACCCAGAATTTCGCCACTGATATTGTATCTTTGTCTCCTCAGCAGTTAATCAATAAATACGGTACCCATGTAATGTTGGGAGCTGTGCTGGGCGCCAGGGCCGATTATCATTTAAGTGTTAAGAAAAAGGAACAAAACAATATCACTAATCTGGGCGCCTATGCGAAAGCAAAAGTAGAAGCAAAATTCTTGGGTACTACTGCGGGAGCAAGCGCATCGACTGAAGTTGATACTAAGTATGCACAATATTTTTACACTCAAGAAACTGTAGAAAAGACAAGGGTTTTTGGCGGTAAAGAAGAATACGGCCAGCATATTCAAAATAAGCAAGACTACGACAAATGGATCGAATCCATTGAGGGACGTGAAATTTGGGTCGATTACTATCCAAACAGCCTTGTCCCTCTCTCCGATTTGATTACAGATAAAAGTCGCAGTGATGCCCTTGCTCAGGCAATAGAAAATTATTGCAGAGACAAGGAGATCATCGTAGTTAAATCCTCCTACACTCTTAAGATAGAACAATACCCGAATTCCTGGGGTACCTTTACCATGGACGGTGAAAACAAAAGCAGTGGGTCTTATTACGAAAACACGCCTATCCCTATAAAGGCCGAGGCGAAAAACGGCTACAAATTTATTGGTTGGACCGTGAGAGCAGGTGATGCAAAAATTGCTAACCCCGAAAACGCAAGCACAACAGTAACTTTTAATGCCAACTCGACGATTCGTGCCAATTATCTATACGCCAGCGCCAAGTATGAAGGAGAAATAGGGAAATTTTCTCTGACGGCAGACGATGATAGCAGGATAAATATTTCTTACTTACCAGAGCCCCCTATTTTTGGGTTGTCTTTTGGGGGATATAAGGAGGACAACGCCGACACGAAAAAAAATGGTACTAGAGTCGTTGATCCAGGTCCAGGCACAGGCTTTACTTGGGGTGTACCTGATGGTTCTATAGTTCGTTTCGGCGTCAGGGAACGGCAAAACAAAACTATGAAAGAAGGCGGAGAATATTTTATGTACAAAAGCGGCAGTCCAAAAATCGCCTATTACACCTGGAACGGCAAGCCTAACACCCTAACCTATGGCGGCGTAAAGTAGGTTGTGTATTTTTGGGCAGCGCCGAGTGACAGACACCGTTTTTTTGTCGCTTGAACGAAAGACGGCTCATACCCTAAGTCTTTCTTCTTCGCGAATTTACAAAGCGTGAAAAGTCGTTGATATTTTTCACCACTATTCTGTCCGGAAAAATTTCAATACGATGCTGAGTGGCAAAATGGCCAAGAATATCACGGGTGTCGGACACAGCCATGCCGGCCCAGTGCGCGACATCATCTACGGTGGTTTTAAATTCACGTCTTTCGGTGCTTTTGTCTATGTCGGCCTGGCTTTCATCCAGCATAAGAAAGACATCGGCTATCTTGGCCTGGGGTTCTTCCAGGGTCAGGATCATAAAGCGGCGCTTTGAATCGTAAATACGCTTGGCAAACATCCTGAGCAGTTTGAGCGCTATTTGAGGGTTTCCCAGCATGAGGATTTCAAAATTCTGGCTGTTAAATTCCAGCACCTTGACTGTATCCAGGGCAATGGCTGTAGCGGATCTTGGCGAATTTTCAAGGATGGCCATTTCGCCGAACATTTCAGAAGGCTGCAGAATATCCAGGGTCTTTTCTATATCGCCTATTAGTTTTACCAGTTGAACGCGCCCTGACTGAATTAGATAAAAATTATCGCCGGGCTCAAATTCGGAAAAAATCATTTCTCCGGCCTGGAAAGTTTTGGCAAAACGGCCAAATGCCGCCATGTCCATTCCTGCCATTTTATGCCTCCAATGTCTTTAGCGCCCGTCTGGCTTTTATATGAGTCCCGTCTTCTTCATCTCCCGGCATGGTAAGGATTTTTTTGTAAAAAGTTGCCGCCTGGTCTTTTAGGTTATTTCTCTCGTATGACTGCCCCATATAGAAAAGGGCGTCCGCCAGATCAGGATGCTTGGGATACTTGGTTATCATCAATGTATAGTAGCGTATGCACTCTTCAAATTTATTCAACAAGAAAAGACAGCGTCCTATTTCAAAGTTACTCTTGGCAACATACTCAGGATCCTCGTTTGCGTCCGCGATCTTTTTAAACGCCAGATACGCCTGCTGGTACTTTTGCTGGGAAATAAGGCTGACCGCGTCGTAATAGGCCTTTGCCGCATCGCTGCCGGACACGGGGCGGCCTGGCGCAGCGGGAGCGGCAGCCTGCGCCGCCGGCGCTGCAGGGGGAGCGCTTTTGACGGGAGCCACGGAACCGCCGCCTTTGGTCAGCGCCATTTCAGCCTGCTGCAAATTACTGGCCGCCTGAGCCGCTTTTTTTCCGGAGGGGTAAAAAGTCAGATAGCGGCTGAAAATGTACCTTGCCTGACTGTAGCTTTTGGCTTTTAGGTAGTATTCCCCAGCGCTAAACAGGCCTGCTTCCGGGTTTTGCTCTTCTTTCTCCATCAAACTCGAAACCTGTTTATGAATTTTTCGCAGTTGATTGGACAAAACCTTGAGCATCTTCATGATAATTCTGGTATTGGCCATAGCCAGAGCTTCAAATTCAGGAACAGTAAAGGCCATTACCGTCGCGTCCAAAATTGCCATGGCGTTTTCCTCCCTGGGATAACGGCCCAGAGCGGATTTTACGCCGAAGAATTCACCTTGCTGTACCAGATCATGTACGTCCTGTCCGGTTTCAATGTCCTGGTACACCAGATTTACTTTTCCGGCCTGCAAAAGAAAAACCTTATCCGCCGGATCCCCCTGGAAATAAATAAGTGAACCTGCTTTATACGGTAGAGGCTTTGGCATTAAGTGAGTTCCTTCCTGGGTTTTGCTGATGTTTTTGAGGACTTTTTTGCCGGTCCTGGATCGAACGGCTCAAAGGGAAGAAAATCCAGAACCTTTTTGACCCCTGTTTTGCGCCGGATTTCATTGTACAGGGCCGCAGGATCTCCAATCACAAACATGGGCCTTTTACCCACAACAATTTCCGTGTATCCCTCCGGAATTTTTGAATAGGAAAAAATGTCAAGAAAACGCATTTCGCCGTAAATCGGCTTTCCTTCCAAAGTAAGCAACTGAATGTCCTCCATGGAAGCGCTTGCCAAATTTTCGTATGGATCGTCTTTTCTGGCTTTTAAAACCATTATATCGGCCAGCTTTCCATCCTCAAGAGAACCGATTTTATCCTGCATCCAGAATGCTTTTGCGGCGTTAATGGTTACCATTTCAAAAATCTTTTTCGGTGCCAAATCCTCGCCGTACATATTTCTGTATAACTTTCTAAGATTCCGGATTTCTTCCAAAAGATTGGCAGGGCCTGAGGCGGAAGAATCCGTACCCAATGTCAAATTTACGCCCGATTTAATCATTTTGCGAATTTTGGAAGTAACATTGAACATGAGCATATTTGAGGTCGGGCAAATTGAAACGCTCGCCCCAGCCTTCGCGGCCTTTTTAATATCCTCATCGCTCATGGCGATACAGTGAACAAAAAGACAGTGGCTGTCCAAAACCCCCATTTTTTCCAGGTTTTCAAGGCTGTGCATGGATTCCTCGTCAAAGCCTTCGCACAGATGGGTGATAAAGGGCCATTTGTTTTTTACGGCCTTCTTATGCTCTTCTACTACGCCATCCCCCCATTTGAGGTCGTATGAAGTGGTTTCGTGGGCCAGTCCATATTCCAAAATAGCCCTAACAGGAAGCGTTGGCAGTATCTTACCGTTAATAGCCTGAGGAAAATGATCGTTAACGGTGGTAACCCCGGAAAAAATACATTTGTAACTGCTTAGTAAATAAAGCTCCTCCCTTGTCAGTTTGGAGCGCTCTGTAAAGGTGGCGGACGCTTTTAAATCGTTATCCCAGGGCTGCCAGGTAAGGTAAAAAGTGCCTTCTTTCGGTCCGATTGCAGGCCTGTAGTTACCCTGGAGATGATCGTGAGTGTTAATAAGGGAAGGGTAAACGTAAGATTTTTCCTTTAGGTCCAGAATTGTTTTCCCTTTGTTTTTTGCCGAAATTATTTTTTTCTCCAGAACCTCAAGGTTTCCAGCCCGCGGTTTTTTACCGGATGTAACAACAATGCCTCTTTCCAATACAAAACCAGACATTTCAACCGTCCTATGGCTTTTATAGCATTTTAGACCGGAGAACCCTTCCAGTCAATGAGATTACAGACCTCTTCATATATTTTCGGCAAAAACTATGATTTTTATGAATTATTCCGGTAATTCCGTTACAAGCCTGTTAAATTTGGCCGTTTTTGTGTAATTTGTCAATTAGATGATTGATCTGCACACCCATTCGACTGTTTCCGACGGTAGTTTCTCCCCTTCCGCTCTGATTGTTGAGGCGGTAAAACGGGGTCTTACCGCCATTGCCCTTACTGATCACGACACCACAGGGGGCCTTAAGGAGGCCGCAAAGGCTGCCAAAGAGAACGGAATACGCTTTATCCCCGGAATTGAGCTTGAAATTGCCTGGAATCAGAACGGGGAATTCCACCTTTTGGGTCTGGGCCTGGGAGAGTTAAAAGATGAGTTCATAACAGCTGTAGAAGGGCTCGGGCGGAGACGGGAAGAGAGGAACCTGGAAATCGTAGACAGGATGAACAAGGCGGGCATTAAGGTTTCATACAGCGAAATAATTACCCAGACCGTTAGGTCTGCTGCTGCCAGGTCTCAGACCGCCGGACACTCCATCGGAAGGCCCCATTTTGCTGCTTATATGGCGGAAAAGAAAATCGTTAAAAGCCGCGACCAGGCCTTTTCCCGTTACCTGGGCAAGGGAAGACCCTTCTATATTCCAAAAGTGGGTCTGGAATTTGAACTGGCGCTGAAAATTATCCACGAATCAGGCGCTATCGCCGTCCTGGCCCATCCCATGTCCCTGTACACAGCCTGGGGAAAGCTTCCGGAATTGATAAAAAGCTTTAAAGAAAAGGGCCTTGACGGAATTGAGGCCTGGCATCCTTCGACAAAACTATCGTCCTGTAAACGTCTGGAAGAGCTGGGAAGAAAACTCGATCTTTACATAACCGCGGGCAGCGACTTTCACGGAGAAGCAAGGAGAGACCGCAAACTGGGCATAACAGCGGGCGGGATAAAAATAAGCGATACATTCTTGGAAGACATACCTGCTTTGGGCGCTATATGATTCGAACATAGTGTAAAACTAAACTTGACCTATAGATTTGTAAAATCTCGGCAAAGGGATGGCAGCGGTGCGGCAAAAAAGCTGGAAGAACCTGTCTCCACAGCCCCGTCCGGCCTTTTTTTGCAACCAGACATTTTTTATTTTATTAGTCAGAGACTTCCTCAAGTTTCTCATGCCGGACGCCAATACTACACTTTAAGGTTATACCTTTTTTCCCTGGTCTGTTACGACAGAGAATTCCAGAAATTTTTTGCGCCCCGCCGCCCTCCCTTTGCCAACCTGTTTTATATAGCTGTGGGGCAAGTTCATGGCAAACCGCATGGCATCTTCCTTAATATGGGGTAGGTCTAAGGCTGGTATGCTATGGAAATTCGGTAACCAAAGAACGAAATAGGCACTATGGGCGGCCACTCAGGCGTTGTCTGGCGTTTTCCGGCGCTTCAGTTTTCCAAAAAATTCATCCAGCCGGTGATCTATATCAGACTTCATCGTTTTGTGAAGCCGTTCTATCAAATTAGAGTTTAATCCGATTTTTTGATCATTGTTATAGCCGTCAGCTAAGGGGAACAGGAGCTCATAAATATCTACTTCAAGAGCAACAGAAAGGCTTTGAAGCGTTTTGTCACTGACCCAGGTACGACAACCTTCAATATCGTGGATCATCTGGTATGATACATCAACTAGTTCAGCGAGTTTTTCCTGAGTAAACCCCAATTCTCTGCGTTTCTCCTTGATATTGGCAGCAAGAAGCTTCCTTACGAAATCCATAACTATATTACCTTTATTTAATAATAGGTAAGTAAAAGCAACCAATACAGTTGATATTTCTAATCATATGTGGTAAACTACAATAACCGTTACAGTTGACTTAAACCGCCGTAATATGGAGGCCGCGAAAGATGGAAAAAGGTCACTGAGCGTGAGCAAATTGTGTAGAGAAAAACGATCCGTATGAACGGATTAAATATGCTGGCGAGCTTTATACGCGGAGATAATGGTTCCACGATGCCATTATTAAAACTTTGGAGGTTTTGATGAAAAGGAACGTTAATTCTGTTCTATTTGGAATTTTGGTATTGTTTATTGCTATTGCAATAAGCGGATGCGCGTCCGGTCCGGTACTTGGATCCCCAAGCCCTTTGCAAAATATCTTGAATGATATGCCTGTAATTCCTATCGCCGGAAATTACTTGAAATTCCAGTTTGGCGGTGACACATGGATAGCGACAAATAACGGAGCCGATTTTTTGGCCGGAACATTTAAAGCTGAAGAAACATATGACGGCGCTATTCTGACACTTAATCAAACTCATATTGGTCCAAATGGCGCTGAAAATGTTGCTGGAGGATCTGCCGGAGCGTTTTCTTCAGTGCTTAGAAAAAACGCAAAATGGGTAAAAGCTTCCGGTCCTGAAATTATTCTCAAATATGAAAAAGGCCCGCCCGCGACTTTAGCGCCTCGATAGAAATAATTTTTGTTCATTTTATATCGTGGAAAATGAATTAAGAATTACTGAGGTGAAAAGTGATTCCTGACACCAGTGCCGCCAAAAAGTGGCGGCACTCCATACATCGCCGCCTGAGCGGCAAAGAGAGAGGTTCTAACATGCGAAACATGAAAATCTTATCGGCGATACTGGCGATCGCGCTGGTATTCGGAATGACAGCCTGCAATGCTGATGGCGGTGGCACTGGCGGTAGTGGTGGCGGCGGAGGCGGCACACAACCTGGCTCACCGCCTGGCGGCAACCACGGAGGCGGCACATTTAATTCCATTTACGACTTTGAAATGTGGTTAACCGCCCAGCCCGATAACACCGCCGCCACCGCGTATGCTGTTAAGCTCAACGTGAGCAGTTTCGAAGGTGGCGGCTGGACTTCTGGAAGCGTTGGATACGTAATTAACGCCAACAAGAATAAGTACTTGAGCCTTGACCTTTCAGGCAGTTCAATTACCAGCATGGGAATAATCGTCAGAGGAGGTAACATCATAGCAGGAAATGGAGATTCGTATGAGGGGCCTTTTTGCGAGTGCAGCAACCTTGTTGGCATAACCATACCTAACAGTGTTAAAAGCATTGGGAATCTTGCTTTTTTCAATTGCACTAGCCTTACAAGCGTAACCATACCGGACAAAAGGAAAATGACACATTTTACCCAATTACAGGGTTAACAGTTTTCGTAAATGCTTATCCCATAAAGAATTAGCGTTGCTAGTGAAGTATGCTAAATTTATGGGAATTCGGTGCTATCAATAATGACATCATATTCCCAAAAAGAAGGCGTAATGAAGGTTCATAATGATTTTACCTTGTATTTTCGGGTTATCCCTTCGGGGAAAAAGGTCGTGTATTTCTATGCCTATGACGAAAACGGCAAAAGGACACAGGGCAGGTCTACCGGGCAGACAAATAAAACTGCGGCAAGGGTTGCGGTGAACAGGCTTTTGAAAGAAGGGGCTTTGCTGCCGAAAAAAGACAGCGTGCCTACTTTTGGGGAATACGCCGCTAACTGGTGGGATTGGGATAAATGCGAGTACCTGAAAAAAAGGCGGAAGCGGGCTAACCTGACCCAAAGCTACTCCGACCACATGAAGCGGAATTTGGATAAAGTTGTTTTGCCGTATTTCAAAAACATGAAAATGGACACGATTACCCCAGCGGTGATCGAGGCGTTTCTGGACAGCCTTATAAAGCAAAAATATAAGAATACCACGATTAACGGCTACTACGGCACTTTCAAAACCATGATGATTGAAGCAGTCGAGCGTGGGATTATTACCGCCGACCCTACCGCCAAAGTCGAGCGTCTTATAAACGACCGTGACGAGATTAAGATTATCACTCCCCTTGAATTCAAAAAATTGTTTGTCGGGGATTGGAGCAAAGTCTGGGAAGGCAATTTCATCGCCTGTACCGTGAACAAGCTGGCGGCGCTGTCGGGCATGAGGGTGTCCGAGATTTTGGGGCTTAAAGGGAGCTGCCTGTTCGACGACCATATTTACGTCTGTATGCAGCATGACATTTACGGCTACAGGCCGACCAAAACAAAAGATAAGCATAATATACCGCTTCCGGCTTCCCTGATTGCCGATTTGAAGCTGCTGAAAGAAACAAGCGGGGACGGCTACCTGTTCTCCACTAACGGCGGGGGCAGCCCTATTTGTCGGAAAACGGTTTTGATGTATCTGCGAAAGGCGCTGGTAAATATCGGGATTGCCGCCGCCGAGATTAAAGCCCGGAATTTGCATATCCACGCATGGCGGCATTTTTTCAATACGGAAATGCTGAAGGGCGGGATGACTACAGAACAGGCGCAGGCGATAACCACGCATAAAAGCGAAAGGATGACGGAACGCTACACGCATTTTGATCCGCTTGAATTTGCAAAGGCGAAAGAAATACAAGAGGCATTGCTGCAGCCTGTCGGCGAAATGCCGCAAGGGCTGGAAGCGGAAAAAAAGGAAATGCCGCTGAATGTGTTTTCTTTCCCTGCGTCCGGCACTCCGCAAGGGGAACGGAAACAGGCTTAGTTTTCAATTCATGCTAATTGCCCCTGCTGTCTTTCTGCGGTAGGGGGTTTTTTTTGTCCAAAGCCTGAAATTGATAATAAAATTCATAGCCGCACCTGCCGAGTAAAGGCGGCGCTTTCCGGAAAACTGCGGCGGGTTTCTTGCGCGACATCGAGCCGGGCAGGGCGGGTTTTGCCCCTCCGCTTTCAAAATTCGCGCCGCTTGCTCCTCCCCTTCACCGTTAATGACTGGCTAAGTAAACAGGATAATCTTTCATGGCAAGAAAAGAGGTTTTTTTTAAAGTTGCATTAAATAACAGTACCGCCCGTATGAAAAATGCCCAAGAATAAACTATGAAGCCTAGCCGACTGGCCAGATGCAAAAAAAATGACAGTTTTATGGCAAAATTTCCAAATTTACTCAAAAGCAGGCAGGAATCGGCATGTCATAATTTCGATGAAGTTACACAAAACCCCTATATATTTCTGAATTGGCAGTTTGTACTTTTGATTGTATACGGGGTACGGGGCGAAGCGAGGCGGCCTGTGAGAAGCGGTTGCAGAACCGTTTGCTTCCAAAAATTGCAAAGATTACGGGGTGATTTATGGGCCGGAGAACCATATTTTAAGGAATGCGGCGGCGGAATTTTTGTTTTTATCAAAACCTAGCCGTTTGGCTAGTACCGCTAGGTGCGGCTGGAAGATATTTTATTCGTATTCGAGGGGGATCATGGAAACCTATTGGAAAGTGAGCGAAGTGGCGGCGGCGATACAAGTATCGGTGCAGACCGTATACCGCTATGTGGCGGATGGGGAGATACCTTTCCACAAGCTGAACAGGGCGGTGCGGTTCAAGCCTTCCGAGATTGAAAGCTGGATGGAAAGCAGGAAGGCGGGAGCGGCGGCTAACCGCAGAGGAAGCATTTGCGAGGAGGGAGAATAATGGGCGGGGTGTTGATGCTGTCCAAGGCGGCGGAATTGCAAACTGAGATAAAAGGGTGGCTTGAAGCGTCGGGCTTTGAAGACGTTACGGTCACGGACAAGGAAAATGAGGAGCTTAATACGGCTATCTGCAACAAGAAACCCCGTTTGGTCATTATTGACAGTTGGTTTTATCAGGACGGGACGCCTTGCAAGGTCGGAGATCTGGTGAAGCTGTTTCCAAAACTGAACGTCGCCGTTGTTTCAGTCCATGACTTCTCTGCGAGACGCGCCCCGTGGTTCATCTGGGAAGGGGCGAAATCATACCTTAGCTTGTGGGAAGGCTATGGGGAATTCCAGCGGGGCTTGCGGATTGTGCGGGAGGGAGGGCAGTATATTTCGCCGAAGGTTCAGCGCCTGATTGACCATTGCGGAGAATGGCCGGATACCAAAAACAAAATGACCAAACGGCAGAGGGAATGCCTTGTAATGCTGTGCTGCGGGATTATCCCTCTCCAAATTGGGAAAATACTGAATATATCCAAAAGTACGGTTGACAGGCATCTTAACGGTTTATACAGAGCCTTTCATGTTGGAAGCCGTGAAGAGATGGTTGCGCTTGCTTGGGAGATGGGACTTGTTACCCCCAAAGACATTCGGCTTTATAACAAGAAGAAAGAGCGCTTGCCGCTTCCTGAATGGG